>ERZ780053.771-NODE-771-length-10781-cov-2.95721_pt1 | contig 10781 bp, 8 predicted proteins | sample MGYA00511088_ERZ780053 | MGnify/ENA primary metagenome ERZ780053 (study PRJEB29588, sample SAMEA2150866) | human gut metagenome | biome: human gut; feature: human-associated habitat; material: faeces | place: Denmark | collected 2008/2010 ...
TCCCCGCAAGATCCTCAAGCCCGATTATGCCGCCTGCAACCTTGCCGTATACCATGCTCGAAGGCTTGACCTCTGGCAGAATGGACATCGGGATGTTGAGATATTCGCACATCTTCTCGTCCCAGCAGAGATTGTCGACATCGAAGAGCATCGTTCTCGATGCGTTGGAGTAGTCGGTTATATGCACTCTGCCGCCGGTGAGATTCCATATGAGCCATGTCTCGACCGTGCCGAAGAGCAGCTGATCCGCCTCGGCGAGCGCACGTGCGCCCGGAACGTTGTCAAGGATCCACTTTATCTTTGTGCCGGAGAAATACGCGTCTATAACAAGACCGGTCTTATCCTTTATGTATTCCTCCATTCCGTCCGCCTTTATCTGCTCGCAGAGCTCCGCTGTGCGGCGGCACTGCCAGACGATGGCGTTGTAGACGGGCTTGCCCGTTTCCCTGTCCCACATAATGGTGGTCTCGCGCTGATTCGTTATGCCGATAGCGGCTATATCCTCAGGCTTTATCCCGCCCGAAGCAAAGACGGAAGTCACCGCCTGGAACTGGCTGAAAAGTATCTCCATCGGGTCATGCTCGACCCAGCCTGCGGCGGGATAGATCTGATCGAACTCCTTCTGCGCCTTGGCTACGATATTGCCCTTTTTGTCGAAAACGATGGCGCGTGAGCTCGTCGTTCCCTGATCGAGTGCAAGGACGTATTTTGCCACTTGTATCCTTCCTTTCAAATATATATGTCCGTTCTCTGCGCGGGCGTCCGTTCAAGTTATACGCCGCCGTGCAGAGCAAAATACCACTATAAAATAATAGCTCCAAACATACAAAAAGTCAATGTTATTGGCGAAACACTTCGGCACTTTGACTAAAAAAATAAATAATTATCTTTTTACTGTCAAATAGTTCTTTACCGTAAATATTAAAAAGCTTTTCTGATATATAATAAGTTCCATAAGCTTAAAAATTAAAGGAGTGTTAATTAATCATGGGAGACAAGCTTTCAGTCGTCACGGGCGCTACGGGTCACGTCGGCTATGCACTCGTTAAAGAACTCGAGGCACGCGGCGAAAACTTCAGAATACTCATCAGAAAAGACAGCAAGATTTTTGACGGCATCAATTGCGAGCGCGTATTCGGCGATGTCACCGATCCCGCTTCTCTCGAAAAGGCTTTTGAAGGTGCGGACGTCGTCTATCACCTTGCAGGCGTTATCGAGATAAACAAGGGCAACGAGGACATGACCTGGAAGGTCAATGTCGACGGCACAAAGAACGTCGTTGAGGCGTGCAAAAAGTGCGGCGTAAAACGCCTTGTCTACGCTTCCTCCGTTGACGCTTACCCCCCGCTCCCCGATAATCAGGTTATGCGTGAGATTTCTCACTTCAATCCCGAGATTCTTGACGGCACCTATGCAAAGACTAAGGCTACCGCCACAAACTATGTGTTTGAGAATAACGACGACAAGCTTGAGACAGTTGTCTGCTATCCCGGCGCTTGCTGCGGCCCCTATGACTTCAAGGTCTCTTCCGTCGGCGAGATGGTCAGAATGTTCCTCAAGGGCAAGTTCCCCGTATCGCTCTCCTTCGGCGCATATAACTTCGTTGACGTGCGCGATGTTGCCAAGGGCATGATCGGTGCTGCTGAAAAAGGCAGACCCGGCGAAGGTTATATCCTCACCGATGAGGTCGTCACCGTCGACCAACTGATACATATGCTCGCAGACATCTGCGGCTTCAAGGCTCCGAGCCTCAAGATTTCTCTTGGCCTTGCAAATGCGTTTGCTCCTCTCATGGAGGTCTATTACAACGCCGCGAAGAAGACCCCGCTCTTCACCCGCTACTCCATCCGCAAGCTGACCTCCAACTGCAACTTCAGCTGCGATAAGGCTAAGGAAGAGCTTGGCTACGCCCCCATGGGCGCAAAGCAGTCCTTCACCGACATGGTCGCATGGATAAAGGAGTACGAAGGCACCGGAAAGAAGAAATAATCTTAACCGATAATTGAAATGACCGTCCGTTTATTCGGGCGGTCGTTTTTTCATATTCTGTTGAGTATAAAATGATTCTTCTTGAACTTCAATATTCCGTCGTCCCTGAGTGCGCAGAGCTGGGCGGACATTGCACTGCGGTCAACGCACAGATAGTCGGCAAGCTGCTGGCGGTCGAAGGGAATGTCAAATTCATTTTTTCCGCTCTTCATCGCCTGCGCCGAAAGATATGACATCAGCTTTTCGCGCGTCGTGCGCTTGCCCATGTGACCGAGCTTCGAGTTGAAATTCAGATTTTTGCGCGCAAGCTCGGATATCAGATTGCCGACGAGCTTTGCGTGCCCGACGCACGACTTCGGGCACGATCCGAGCACATGCCCGACTTTCAGCCGTATTATCTCGCATTCGCTCTCCGCCTCCGCGCCGACGGTCAGCTTTTCGCCCGTGCAGGCGAACGACTCGGCGAAGATTCCGCCCTGAGTTATCCGCGCCATGATGTTGCGGTTGCCCCAGAAATCGTCCTGCACTATCAGAACGCTGCCGCTCATCACGAGCCCGAGCGAATCCGTCTTTTCGCCCTCGGGCATTATTATTTCGCCCTTTTGATATCTGCGGCTGTGCGCATCGAGGGCTTCGAGCAGTTCGGGCAGCTCGGCTTCTTCTATGCCCCAAAAGAGCGGCGCCGCTTTTATTTTTTCAAAATTTTCCGACATATTTTTATCACTCCGTTGTTTTTGCAACAGTATTTTTGTCCTGATTCTACTATAATAAACGCGTCAGGTCAAGAAAAAAACAAATTTTACGCTCGGAGGAATTTTTATGAAGCGCAGAATAATCCATATTGACGAAGAAAAATGCAACGGCTGCGGAGCTTGCGCCGCCGCCTGCCATGAGGGCGCGATAGCCATGGTCAACGGCAAAGCCAAGCTCATGCGCGACGACTACTGCGACGGGCTCGGCGACTGCCTGCCCGCGTGCCCCACAGGCGCGATAACCTTTGTCGAGCGCGAGGCAGCCGCCTACAACGCCGAAGCGGTCAAAGAAAACATGATGAAGAAAAAGCTCGGCGGACATCACGGCGGATGTCCGGGTTCAAGGCTCATGACGATGAACCGCGAGGAAAACGTCCCGTCGGCTCAGCCCGCCGAAAGGCAGAGCAGACTGCGCCAGTGGCCGGTTCAGATAAAGCTCGTGCCGGTGAACGCGCCGTATTTTGACGGCGCAAAGCTGCTCATCGCCGCCGACTGCACCGCCTACGCCTATGCGGCGTTCCACGAAAAATTCATCAAAAACCACATAACCCTTGTCGGCTGCCCGAAGCTCGACAGCGTCGACTATTCCGAGAAGCTGACGGAGATAATCGCGAACAACAATATACAGTCCGTGACGGTCGTCAGAATGGAAGTCCCCTGCTGCGGCGGACTCGAACACGCCGCAAAAACAGCATTGCAGAACAGCGGCAAATTCATCCCGTGGCAGGTCGTGACGATATCGACCGACGGGCGCATCCTCGACTGAGCGGTTGATTTATCAGCCCCTTTGCGGTATCATATACTGCGGAGGCGTTGAGATGAACAAAATCAACTATCAGCTCGAACTCGACCGCGAAATTGATGAAATAAAAAAGCAGGGGCGCGTGCCGTCCCTGCTGCTGCACAGCTGCTGCGGACCGTGCAGCAGTTATGTGCTCGAATATCTGACAAAATATTTTGATGTCACCGTGCTCTACTTCAATCCGAACATCTACCCCGCAGAGGAGTATGAACACCGGCTCAGCGAACAGCGCAGGATAATATCTCTCCTGCCCGCGGAGCACAATGTAAAAATGCTCGAATGTGAATATAATCATACGCAGTTCACCGACGCGGCAAAGGGATATGAGCAGGAGCGCGAGGGTGGTTCGCGGTGCGAAAAGTGCTTTTATCTGCGGCTTGAGCGCACGGCTCAGGAGGCGAAGAAGCACGGCTTCGACTATTTCACGACCACTCTAAGCCCGCACAAGAATTCGCAGATACTCAACCGCATCGGCGAGGAGATGGGCGAAAAATACGGAGTGCGCCACCTGCCCGCAGATTTCAAGAAACGCGAGGGCTACAAGCGCTCGATAGAACTTTCGAAGCAGTATGATCTATACAGACAGAACTACTGCGGATGCGAGTTTTCAATTGATAAATAAAAGATGCTGCTAAATGCAGCATCTTTTATATTTATATTATTTAATTTTCCACGAATATCCGCAGCTTTGGCATACGCATATCTTTTCATTTTTAAATTTGGTCTTAGATTTGCCCTTGCTTTTTCCGACAAGCAACCATAAACCGCATGTACAGATTATGAGAAACGCTCGTCCTATTTCCCACATAATTCCTCTGCCTCTTTTTCGCGTTTTACCGCCTGTTTGGACAAATTGTATTGATGTGTTTGTGCTTCCGCATTTAGGACACGCCATCGAACTTTGCTTATCACTTGATGTGTCTGCTCCACACGAAGGACAAAACTTGGCATTTTCATTCATACTCGCACCACATATCGGACAGTTCTTATTCATATCATTAACCTCCTCGTTTTTTCATATGATAACATATAAATCACGCTTAGTCAACTAAAAATTGACATATGTATATGAATAGTTGACCGACTATAAGTTAAAATAACTCAGTAGGTGGTGATCTGTTGAGTTACTATGATTTTGGTGAAACACTAAAAAGACTTCGTGAATCGCACGGTTTAACACAGAGTGAGCTCGGCTCGCACATTGGAATTTCAAAAGCTGTCATCAGCAAATATGAAACCGGCATGGGATATCCCTCTCTTGATGTTCTTACCCGTTTTTCAAAGTACTTCGGCGTATCAACAGATTTCTTACTCGGCATCGAAAGGGGCAAAACTATTGATGTCTCCGGTTTGACCGACCGCCAAATTGAAATAATACATCAAACAATTGCAGAATTTAACAAAAACAATAAATCATAAGGTGCGTTATATAACAAAATCAGGTGATTCCGATTCAATCAGAACCACCTGATTTTTATTTTATCTTCAAAACACCACAACGAGAAGCATCTTGAACTGCTCCTTGCCATAGACCGCGTGCGGGTGTCCGGCGGGCATGACTATGCTCTCGCCCTCGTGCAGCTCGTAGTCAACGCCGTCTATCGTTATTTTTCCGACTCCCTCGAGGCAGGTGACAAATGCGTCGCCGCCGGAGGCGTGGGTGCTTATCTCCTCGTCCTTGTCGAAAGCGAAGAGCGTTATGCTCAGCGCGTCGTTCTGGGCGAGGGTCTTGCTGACCACCTGCCCGGGCTGGCAGAGCACCTGATCTCTCAGGGTCAGAACCTCTGATTTTGAAATATTTTTCATGAGCTCTTTCATTTTCTTCTCCCCTTTTTATATATTATCCGCACATAAGACTGAATTATGTCTGAACACAGTATACCACCGCCGCTTGGCAAACGCAAATATAGCTATAGAAAATCCTTGCGTCTTATGTTAAAATAGTATACGGATAATTTCAAGGGAGTGTGCCAGATGAAAGAGAACAAGAAACTTGTCAACGAAATAATCAGCGATGTCAAGCACGACATGAGCAACGAGGATATCATATCACTGCTCGCCGACAGCAGGATATCGGCAAACCCCGACAAGGAGAAATACACATTCGGTCAGCGCGCCGCAGATAAAATCGCGAAGTTCGCCGGCAGCTGGGCATTCATATTCTCGTTCTCCGCCCTGCTGATACTCTGGATGGTCGGTAATGTCATACTCGCGAAGCGCGCGTTCGACCCCTATCCGTTCATACTGCTCAACTTAGTGCTCTCGTGCGTTGCCGCGCTGCAGGCTCCGCTGATAATGATGAGCCAGAACCGCCAGGAGGAAAAAGATCGCCGCCGCGCCGAGAACGACTACAAGGTAAATCTCAAAACCGAGATAATGATCGAAGATATCCACGGCAAGATGAACCGTATACTCGCCCGTCAGGCAATACTGATGAAGCTGATGAAGATAGACGAAAACACGATGAAGCAGATAACGCTCGAAAAGCAGGAGGAGATGTGCGCCGAGGCGTGCAGAGCCGAGAAGAGCAAAAACGAGCACAGCGAGCATAAAGAACCCGAAGAAAAGCCCGAAAGCTGAATTTCGCCTTGCTTTTGAATTGCGTTTATTGTATACTGACCCTTGATAAAAGCCCTTCGGAGGAAAAGAAAATGAAGCAGCTCAATATTATTCCCAATCCCAACAAAATCGACTATCTCGGCGGAAGCGTCAAGATGGAAAACATCGATTCCGAAAGCTTTTCCGCGCGTCTGACAGACAAACTGCCCGAAGAGGGCTATGTGCTCGAAGTGACCGAAAACGGTGTCGAAGCCACCGCCGGCGGCGAGCGCGGAGCCTTCTATGCGAGCCAGACATTGAAGCAGCTAAAGCAGCTCGATATCTGCCCGTGCGTGAGAATCGAAGACGCGCCCGCGTTTGAATACCGCGCATTCATGCTCGACTGCGCGCGCCACATGACGACGGTCGAGAACATCAAAAAGCTCATCGATGCCGCCGCACTCGTCAAAATGAACACCATGCACTGGCATCTGACCGACGACCAGGGCTGGCGCGTTGAAATTGACAGCCGCCCCGAGCTCATCACAGTCGGCTCCCGCCGCCGCAGCTCGGATTTCGGCCAGTACCACTTCGCAGAGGAATATTCCGGATATTTCACAAAGGATGATATCCGCGAAATTGTCGCATATGCCGACGACAACTATATTGAAGTTATCCCCGAGTTCGATATGCCCGGCCACACGCTCTCCGTGCTCGCCGCCTATCCCGAGCTCTCCTGCAAGGGCAAGCCCCTCGAGGTCGGTACGAAGCAGGGCATCTTTGATGATATACTCTGCGCCGGAAACGATGATTCGCTGAAACTTGTCTTTGACGTGCTCAGCGAGATGATTGAGCTCTTCCCCGGCAGATATTTCCACATCGGCGGCGACGAAGCGCCCAAGGTTCGCTGGAAGAACTGCCCGAAATGCCAGGCGCGTATGAAAGAACTTGGTCTCAAGGACGAAGAGGAGCTTCAGGGCTGGTTTGTGCTTCAGGCCGTTGACTTCCTTAAAAAGCATGGCAAGACAGCTATAGTCTGGAACGAGAGCCTCAACAGCGGCATGATGCCCAACGACATTATCGTTCAGCGCTGGATGGACAAAAAAGACCGCTCCGTCGAGTTCGCGAACAAGGGCGGAAAGATGATAGTCTCCGAGTTCTACTATTACTACTGCGACTACCCCTACGGCATGACCTCGCTCAAAAAGACTTACAGCATCGATCCGTATATAAAGGGACTGACCGAGGCAGGCAAGAAGAATGTCTACGGCGTCGAGTGCCCGATCTGGGTCGAATATATCCGCGACTTCGACAAGCTCTCATATATGTGCTTCCCGCGCTTCTGGGCTGTCGCCGAGGCGGGCTGGACGAAGAGAGCCAATATGGATTACAACAGCTTCGAGGAGCGTTTTGAGGCTCTGCGCCCGATGCTCGAAGAGATGGGAATAAAGCCCGCTCCCCGCTCGGATTGGAACCCCAACTTCCTGCAGTCCCTCAAGGAGCTCAGGCAGTTCTTCAAGGGCACGACGAATCTCGACAATATCCTCAACATGATTCGCAACAACCAGGCATAAATAATATAGAGAAAGCTCCGCACTCGTCTGCGGGGCTTTTTTTGTTTTGCAGCTCAAATCTTTTGGCAAAATAACTAAAAATCTATTGTAACCCCCGCGGCAATAATATATAATTGTCATGTACCGCAGGTTAAAATTATTTTGACGGATAAATCAAAGAATTTTCCGAAAGGAGCAATCAAATGAGTCATGTAGACATCCGCTTCACGGACAAGAACTCCGAGCGCTTCATGCTCGCCAGAAGGGTCTACAAGGTCATTGAGGACCTTGAGAATGAATATCTCTACCCCGACAGCGAGACGCTCGGCGGCTTCAAATTCCGCGACGGGCAGTACAAATTTTCACAGATCGACGAGGGCGAATGGACGGACTTCGACTCGGAGAACGACTACTGGGGCTATAAAGAGGACTACGCATGGTTCCGCCACAGCTTCACAGTTCCCGAGCGTTTTGCCGGCAGACCCGTGGTCTATCAGCTGACCCCCTCCGCAAGCGGCCCGTGGAATCGCAGCAACCCGCAGTTCATCATGTACTTTAACGGCGAGCTCCGCCAGGGCGGCGACTCGAACCACAGCGAGATACGCCTGCTCGACTGCGCCAAGGGCGGCGAAGAATTCGACTGCTGCCTCAACGCATATTCGGACGCTTGGGAATTCAAGGGCAAGCTCAGAATGGGCGCGCGCCTCAAGGTCGTCGACGACCTTGTCAACCGCCTCATCTTCGATCTCAAAACCCCGCTCAAAGTCGCGTCCCTCTATGACGCGGACGATCTTCCGCGCATCGATATAGTCAAGGCGCTCAACGACGCCGTCAATCTTATCGATTTCAACACCTCTGATTACGATACATTCGCTGCCTCCGCCGAGGCGGCAATCGACCTGCTCGACAGGGAGATATATTCAAAGGACGCCATGGACGCCACAGCTTGCTGCATCGGTCACACACATATAGATGTCGCATGGCTCTGGAGACTCCGCCAGACAAGAGAGAAGGCCGGCCGCTCCTTTGCGACCGTCCTCAAGCTCATGGAGGAATATCCCGAATACAAGTTCATGTCCTCGCAGGCTCAGCTCTATGCCTTTGTCAAGGAGGACTATCCCGAGGTCTATGAGGGCATCAAGAAGATGATCGCCGCAGGGCGCTGGGAAGTCGAGGGCAGCATGTGGGTCGAATCGGACACCAACGTCACCTCCGGCGAATCCCTTGTCCGCCAGTTCTTAGTCGGCAAGCGTTTCTTCAAGGACGAGTTCGGCGTTGACAACAAGATAATGTGGCTCCCCGATGTTTTCGGCTACAGTGCGGCGCTCCCGCAGATCATGAAGAAAGCCGGCATCGATTATTTCATGACCACAAAGATATCCTGGAACGAGTTCAACAAAGTGCCCTATGACACATTCATGTGGAAGGGCATCGACGGCACGGAGATTCTCTCTCACTTCTCGCCGAGCACCGACTGCTTCGACGAGGGAGACTGCTGGCAGACAACATACAACGCCTATCTCAACCCCGAGCACATCCTCGGCGGCTGGCACAGGTACTCGCAGAAGGATCTCAACAAAGAGTATCTCTGCACCTTCGGCCACGGAGACGGCGGCGGTGGACCGACCCGCGATATGCTCGAAATGGGTCACCGCATGGCAAAGGGCATCCCCGGCTGTCCGAAGGTCAAGCAGGAGTTTGCAATAGACTTCTATCACGACCTCGAAAAGGAAGTCAAGGGTTCGCGCAGGTTGCCCAAATGGGCGGGCGAGCTCTATCTTGAGTTCCACCGCGGCACCCTGACCTCGCAGGGCAGAAACAAGCGCTACAACAGAAAGAGCGAACTGCTCTATCACGATATGGAGACTATCTGCGCCATCGCCGACTCAAACGGCATCGCGTCCTATCCCCGTCAGTTCATCAACGACGGCTGGAAGATAATACTCCTCAACCAGTTCCACGATATAATCCCCGGCTCTTCGATAAAAGAAGTCTACGAGGATTCCAAGGAGCAGTACGACAAGCTCATCTCCGAGGGCAAAGCTGAGATAACCGACACTCTCGGCAAGATAGTCTGCACTCCGGACGGCAACGCCCTGACCGTTTTCAACACTTTCGGCGCAGAGCGCGACGATGTCGTTATCACCGATATGCCCGCAGCCGAGCACTTCTCGATAGTCGACGCCGACGGTAACGTCATGCCGTGGCAGAAATCCGCTGACGGACGCCTTGTGTTCTTTGCAAAGGGCGTGCCCGCAAAGGGATACAAGACCTTCAGTATTGTTCACGGCGGCGAGTCCGGCGAGAACACCGTCAAGGTCGAGAACAAGACTATAGAGAACAAGTTCTTCACCGTCAAGTTCGACAAGGATATGAACATCGCATCTCTCATCCACAAGGCAACCGGCAGATCCGTCGCGCCCGAGGGCGAAGTTCTCAATAAGATTTATGCCTATGACGACAGACCGTTCAACCACGAGGCATGGGATATCAAGGTCTATTTTGATCAGAAGTACACCGAGATAAACGATGTCAGCGCAGTCGATGTGACCGAGAGCGGACCCGTCCGCACGGTCATAAAGGTCACGCGCAAGTTCCTCTCCTCGACCATTGATCAGAGTTTCATCTTCTACGCTGACCTGCCGCGCATCGATGTTGACTACACGGTCGACTGGAAAGAGAAGAAGATACTTCTCAAGGCGGACTTCCCCGTTGATGTCAACGCCACCGAGGCCACTTATGATATCCAGTTCGGCAACTACAAGCGCCCGACCCACCGCAACACGCTCTGGGATTTCGCGCAGTTTGAGGTCGTCGGTCACAAGTGGGTCGATCTCAGCGACAACAGCTTCGGTCTCTCCGTCCTCAACGACTGCAAGTACGGTCACGACATAAAGGACGGTCACATCAGAACGAGTCTCCTGCGCTGCGCCGTCAACCCGAACAGCGAGCAGGACAGAGAAGTTCACCGCTTCACCTACTCCATCTACCCGCACGCGGGCTCGGTCGACACCTCCGATGTCGTCAACCAGGGTTATTCGCTCAACCTGCCGCTCTACTGCGTCAGCGGCAAGGCGGCTCACGACAGCTACTCGCTCGTGAGCACCGACAAGGACAATGTCATCATCGAGACCGTCAAGAAGGCTG
>ERZ780053.773-NODE-773-length-10762-cov-3.9208_pt1 | contig 10762 bp, 15 predicted proteins | sample MGYA00511088_ERZ780053 | MGnify/ENA primary metagenome ERZ780053 (study PRJEB29588, sample SAMEA2150866) | human gut metagenome | biome: human gut; feature: human-associated habitat; material: faeces | place: Denmark | collected 2008/2010 ...
CGCCCGCTGCGCATGTCCGCGCTCGTCTTCGCCGGAGTCTGCGCCGTCGTTACCGTGGCGGCGGTCTGGATGTCCTACTCTTTCGCCGAACGGCAGCGGCAGAAGATCTACGTGCTGGACAACGGACGCTCGCTGATGGTGGCGCTCTCGCAGGACCTCGCACAGAACCGTCCCGTAGAGGCCCGTGAACATGTGCGGCGCTTCCACGAGCTCTTCTTCACCCTCTCGCCCGACAAGGCAGCCATCGAGTCCAATGTCGGACGCGCCTTGCAGATGGCCGACAAAAGCGCCTTATCCTACTACAAGGTTCTGCAGGAGAAGGGCTTCTTCAACCGCCTGATCGCGGGCAATGTTTCGCAGATGGTCAAAGTGGACAGCATCCGCTGCAATTTCGACCATTATCCTTACGAGGTTACAACCTTTGCCCGGCAGCGTATTCTGCGCGAGAGCACCGTCACGGAGCGGTCGCTCGTCACGACATGCCGTCTGGTGAACGTCTCCCGCTCGGACAACAACCCGCAGGGCTTTATGGTCGAGGCGCTGAACATCGTCGAGAACAAAGACATTGCGACCTATGACCGCTAAACCGCATTCCCTGCGCTGCCGCATCCGTTGGGTGCGGCGGTCGCTGCGGCGCCGGCACGACACGCTCGCGCCCTGCATCCGGGAACGGATCGTACTCGCGGCGCTCGTCCTGCTTCTCTTCCTTTACCTCTGGCTCCTGTTCGCAGCGGACATGGGATCGGAGTTAGAGATCGGACATCCCGAATTATTACATCTTAAACCGTAAACCATTATGACAGAAAACAAGAATCCATGCAGCGACCCTTCGGCGGAGTTCGAACGGCAGCGCAAACGCAAGGTGCTGCTCTTCACGGCGATCCTCGGATGCATCTTCTTCGTCGTGCTGTGGTTCATATTCCGGCCTGCGCCCGTCAAGCCCCAAGAGGGGGCCGCGGGGATCAATACGTCGGGCGCGGGCGCCGGCCGGCAAGGCGCAGGCCACCGTCGGCGACAAACGCAAAGCCGCGGAACAGCTCCGCAGCGAGGAACAGCAGCAGAAACGCATGATGACACTCGGCGACAATTCGTTTTCGCTGCTGGACGACGGGCTCAAAACCCCCGAAGAGCTTGCTCCGGCGGACAACCCCGCACAGCGGGCCGCCGAGGCCCACCGGGACACGCAGCGGCAGGTGCAGGGCTTCTACGCCGCTCCGCAGCGCAATGCCGAGGTCGAAGCCCTGAAAGAGCAGGTCGCAGCCCTGCAATCCCAACTCGATGCCGAGCGGCAGCAGCCCGATCCGTTGGAACTGGCCGAGGAGCAGTACAAGCTCGCACGGAAGTATCTCGGCGGCGGAACGACCGCGGACGAAGAGGCCGGGCCGACGAAGCCGCGAAGGGATTCGCGCCTGTCCGTAATGCGGCCCGTTCGGGAAGGTGAGGTCGAAGCCTCGACGCTCGACCCGCGGGCGGATTTCGCCGTCGAGCGCAACCTCGGTTTTTTGACCGCGGCGGGACGTGCGGCGGAGAATCAGGTACCGACCGTTAGGGCCTGTGTTGCTCAGACGCAGGTCATACGTGCCGGAAGCACAGTGCAACTGCGGCTGCTGGAAGTCGTGCGTATCGACGGAGTGACGATTCCCCGTAATACGCCGCTATACGGTCTTGCGACGATCTCCGGAATGCGGCTGCAAGTCACGGTGTCGTCCGTCGAATACGGCGGACGGATCTTCGCCGTCGAAGCCGTGGCTTACGACCTCGACGGCCAGCCGGGGCTCAACGTCCCGAACTCCCGCGAGCGGACGGCCCTCAAAGAGGCGCTGGCGTCTGTCGGGCAGACAGCCGGCACGAGCGTAAACGTCACCCGTTCGGCCGGGCAGCAGGTGTTGTCCGAGCTGGCCCGCGGAGGATTGCAGGCTTCGTCGCAGTATGTCGCCGGGAAGCTCCGCGAGGTGAAGATTACCCTCAAAGCCAACCATCAGCTATTATTGATTTCAAAACAACAGTAAAATGAAAAGAGACCTTATTTATCTGTTCCTGATTGTCGCAGCAATCGCCGCGGCAAAAGTCACGGCACAGACGACACCGGAAACGCCGGCGGAAATTCGTCCCCAGCATATCGAAGCGGGATTCACCAAGACTGTACACATCCTCTTCCCGTCGCCTGTCACGTATATCGACATCGGCTCGATGGACATCATCGCCGGCAAGGCCGACGGAGCCGAGAACGTCGTGCGCGTGAAAGCCGCCGTGCGGAATTTCGCAGCAGAAACCAACCTGACGGTCATCACCGAAGACGGCGGATTTTTCACTTTCGATGTCTATTATGCCGAGAATCCGGCTGTCTCGACCCTCAATCTTACAGTGCAGGAACCGCAACCAGAAAGTATGAAGAAACCGGCTGCCGTGGGCTATCCGCAGCCGACGGCCCCAGCATCCGAAAGCCGGGTGCTGCTGCGCGAGGTAGGCCGTGAGAAGCCCGCGACCGTAAAACGCATGTTGAGCGACATATACCGGCAGAACCGTACAGATGTAAAGGGCATTCGCACGAAGAAGTACGGCATCGGGGTCGAAGTGCTGGGGATTTACGTGTTCAATGACGTGATATACATTCACACCTGCATCTCGAACGACACGAACATCTCCTTCGAGGTGGATGCGCGGCGGTTCATCGTAGCGGATCGCAAACTCGCCAAGCGTACGGCACAACAGCAGACATCGCTCGAAATCCTGCGCGTATGCAACGATCCGGCAGTTGTAAGGGGGCACCAGCGTCAGCGGACGGTATTCGCGCTGCCCAAGCTCACGATCCCCGACGACAAGGTGCTTTTGCTGGAAATCGTCGAGAAAAACGGAGCCCGCCATCAGACGGTGGAGATACCCGCAGGGGAATTGTTGGATGCGAAACTCCTGTAAAGAGACAGGCGGTCGAACCCGATGCGGAAGTTTTTATGCAGCAGTGGGAATGTTTCGAATCCGTGCGGCGATCTTACAGGAGCACTTTGCAAGAGGATATTCAGACGTGGTTCCGCACGCTGCGGCTCTGAAAGGCTGTTCGTTTCCGAACAATCAGACACCCCGGTACGGTTTTCAGACCGTACCGGGGTGTCTTTCATGCAGCTTGAGGAAACTCAATATTCATCTTCGTTGAAGAAGAAATCGTCCTTGGAGGGGTAGTCGGGCCAGATGTCTTCGATAGATTCGTAGATTTCACCCTCGTCTTCTATCTCCTGCAGGTTTTCGAGCACTTCGAGCGGCGCACCCGAACGTACTGCATAGTCGATGAGTTCATCTTTCGTTGCGGGCCAGGGGGCATCTTCGAGTTTCGATGCCAGTTCAAGTGTCCAATACATGATTCGGTAAAGTTTTATCTCTCTGAATTTTCCGGAAAAACAAGGCTTTTCCTTACAGGGATGCAAAGGTAAAGCAAAAAAACGATGCCCGCAAACGGAACGATCCCCACGGCCTACATTCCGGACGTTCGAATGTCCTAACATCCGATTTCTACGGATGTGTCCGGCGTATAGGACTATGCGGTATCCCGGGGAGAAGAACCGAAAATCGCAACGAGAATTCCGATCCCCGCAAAGGTTCGTGAATCCGAACCGGAGATATGTCGCCGCCCGAGGTATCCGGGAAGACAGCATGCCGCCGTACAGCCGCCGACGGACTTTTTCCAGACACTGACAGCGTCGTAAAGAATTTCCGCAATGTAAAATCGGATATTATCCGGTATAACCTATATGGAATTTTCGTATCTTTATGGAAACCTAAAACCTATCGAACCATGAAATTCTTCATCGACACAGCCAATTTGGAGCAGATTCGCAAGGCGCATGAACTGGGCGTTCTGGACGGCGTAACGACCAATCCTTCTCTGATGGCCAAAGAGAACATCCGGGGTACGGAGAACTGCAACCGTCATTACGTTGAAATCTGCAACATCGTCGAAGGGGACGTGAGCGCCGAGGTCATAGCCACCGACTTCGAAGGAATGGTGCGAGAGGGTGAGGCGCTGGCGGCACTGCATCCCCGCATCGTCGTGAAACTGCCCTGCACGGCCGCAGGAATACGGGCCGTAAAATACTTCGCGGCGAAGAATATCCGGACGAACTGCACGCTGGTATTCTCCGTGGGGCAGGCGCTGTTGGCGGCAAAGGCCGGAGCGACCTATGTGTCTCCGTTCGTGGGACGTCTCGACGACATCTCCGAAGACGGCGTGGCATTGGTAGCCCACATCGTGAAGGTCTACCGCACCTATGGTTACAAAACGCAGGTGCTGGCCGCTTCGATCCGTCATACGCAGCATATTATCCAGTGTCTCGATGCGGGTGCCGATGTGGCGACATGCCCCCTTGCGGCAATCGAAGGGCTGCTCAGACATCCGCTGACGGACAGCGGGCTGGAGAAGTTCCTCGCAGACCATGCACGCCTGAATGCCTGACGGGTCACCGGCAGCGATAAAACGGCAACGCCCCGATTCGAACATCCGAATCGGGGCGTTGTGGCAATCATTTCTTTTCCAAAAGCCGCTGGAAGGCGGGAGAAGGCTTAAATGCAGGAATGTCGTGTGCCGGAATTTTGATCGTCGTATTCTTCGTAATGTTACGCGCCGTCTTTTCTTTGCGATGCTTAATCAGGAACGTACCAAAACCGCGGAGGAAAACGTTTTCCTTGCGGATCTGTGCGGCTCGCACCTCTTCCATGAAACCTTCCACGACGGCTAAAACGGTCACGGCTTCGACGCCCGTTTCCTGGGCGAGTTGCTTTACGATATCTGCTTTGGTCATTTTTGTAAGTTTTTGTCCGACAAAGATAAACAAACTTCCGAACTGAAAAAAGCCCATCGACAATCCGATGATTATACCAACAGGTTTATTGTATTGCCGCAGAACGGCGCATCGTGATATTAGAAAATAAAAATCCGGGTTCGGACATTTTTAACATGGATACGGATTCATCTCTTCCGACCCCGTTTCATAGAGGTCATATCCTTGTCCTCCGCTACGGGACGTTTCTGTTCTTTTAACGGCCACTGCGAAAAAATATGCTCTTGGCGGACTGTCATCTCTTTCAGTCGTCGGGCGATCTGTTTCCAGTCGTATTCGAAATTCAGCATGACGATATCCTCACCGAAATCGATGTCATCGAAATATGTGAGTGCCTTGAACGGGCGGATGACATTTGCCTGCGGAAATTTTCGTTCGTAGCATTTGAGCATCTCATAAAACGGGATGCGGGTGGACAGACAGGCGATATCCACGAAATCTTTGAGCCGCGAACCGTCGTCGGCTATCGCAGACAGCTTCATGGCGACGATATCCTCGATGCTGTATAAACGGATTCCGGATTCCGCATAGGGCTGCCGGAGATATGCATATTTGTGAGCTATGCAGTCGATCTTAACGCCGTCGATCATGCCTTTCAGCGTGTCGGGGCGCCTGAAGGCCGTTTGGAATCCGTATCGCTGCGAAAGAAACGCTTCGAGTTCCCCGGCGTCGAACGACTCCGGAGTGAACAGATCCAGATCGACACTCACACGATGCCCCAGATATAAGGCCAAAGCCGTACCTCCGGCCAGATTGAACGCCGCAAGCCGGGGCTCGGCCTCCAACTGTTTCAACAACCCAAGTGTCTGCGGCGCAACTGTCTGCGTGTGTAACATCTCAATTCCTCTTTTTTAAGGCCGAAAGCCGTACATACGAAATTCATATCCTGCGCCGAGAGTGTCGGAACCTCTTTGATAATTTCCCGGAAGCCTTCGATGCCTCCGTAGAGGTCGAACGCCGCGAAGTAGTCCCGGAGCCATCCCCGTTCTATGATGCGCTGCACGACGACCTTACGCGAACGCTGCCAGTCGAACTGCGTCAAGTCATAGTCCCAAAGTAATGTCTTTGAGACCTTGCAGCAGCCTTTATTTCGGATATAGTCATCGAATATGGTCATGGGCCGGAGTTCGTTTCGCTTTACAAATATACGAATTATCCTGATGATATGCAATTTCCGTGCTTTGTCCGGCATACGCCTTCAAGAGTTGTGTCTTGTCGCTCGTCATTCGTCGCAGCAGACACGGGACAAATCGGATATACACTCCCCGACGAAGGTCGGATACGGTGGTACGGACATCTCCGAACCGATTGTCCCTGTCTGCAGCATAGCGCAAAATTTTCATACGCATAAATAACCGGTTTTTCAGGTGTGGGTCGCCCAGCCGTGAAAGGGACGGTCGATAAAACAGCACGACCGATCCGGACATCCATGATAAACCAATCCGCCGACAACGCCCAGACTCCCGTCGGGATAGCGTTCCTTGAAGAGGAACGAATAGGGCGCGAAGTCCCTGTAAAGTTCGATCTGGCACGGATGATGGGGATTTTGCTCACGGCGTTCGAGGCGCTCCAAACATTCCCGAAGCGTGCTGTCGCCGATGCTTTCGGCGTATTGCACTACCTTATCGTAGTGCTCCTGACACATGATTTTCATAAGGCTTGATTTTTAGGTCTATTTCCCCATTCCGGGGTGTTGTTCCAGAAAGAGCATCCGCTGCCGGATATAATGCAGCAGCGGTTCTCCGTCGCCGACAGATTCCATAATGTTGTTCGTTCCGCCAATATCCTTCAGCACTTTCAATGAGAAAGAGTTGTGTATCTGCCCCGAATCGAACTGCAAATCGTGTCCGGACTCGGTAAAGGTGATGCAGACAGGTCTTCCCCGCTTTGTTCTGCCGAAAACCGTGATAGCACCACGCAGGTCTATCGGATAAAACTCGTCGTTATTCTCCCAGTCGATCTCAGGAGTCAGGCGGACGATCTCCGCCATGACCGGACGGAGCAGCCCTTCCGTCCAATGCGGATCATTCAACCGCTCCCGTTCTTGCTTCAGATGTTCAATCTCCCGATCGATCTCCTTGCGGCGCTTGTCGCACTGCGTTTTATGCAGGCGGTAGCGCGTAATGATATTCTCAATAGCATTATATTATGCATACCAACTGCACCGCAGGGGCTGCCCGTCCCATTTCCACGCAGTACGGTATGAGTCGATGCGGATATAATTTTTCGACAGACGGTGCGTATGGGTCTTGCCCTTGAAAACATCGGGCAGCGGGACGGTCGTTCCGCACATATAGCTGTCTTCGGTAGTTCGCTGGTCGAGCTGCCGCAGGTCTACCGCGCTGCCGCGGATCGCTATGACCTGATAGAAGTCGATATTGGTCTGCTCCCAGCCCCACGACGAGTAGAGGATGTCGCCGACGCGCAGCGAACGTCGGAACTCCTCACTCGACCGCGCTACGGCTTCGTCATGGCGGCGGAACCGCTCGGCCTCCTGCCGGATACGCTCCATAGCTTTGTCGTATTCTTCCGGTGTGTGGGCCTTGTAGACATACCGGGGGCGCTACATCCCCGGCGTCCATGCCGCGATACAACGGCCGTTACGGCCCTGAAACCGGACAAGCGAGATATTATAGATCAATTCGGGAGCGAAGCCCGTCCCCTGAGCGAGACGCTCGGCGTTCTTGTTGATGCGATAGGTTTTCATTGTTTCTGAGATTTAAGATTTTGGGTATCTTCTTCTACGATTCGGAAGTTTTCGGGATTCCAGCCCTTTGCGACCAGCGCGGCTTGCGCGTCGAGGACGCTCGGAAAGATGCGGCGCCTCTGCCGCGAAAAAGAGATGTATCCGACATAAATACGTCGCACAGTGCTTCTTTGATATTCGAGGTGGCAGCGGCACGGAACGGGCTGATAGTGCAGGAAGCCCCGCATCCGCAGCAGCAGGCCACGTTCGTACTCCTTGTCCTCGCGGCAGCGTTCCCACGCCTCGTATTTGTCGATGCCGTCGGTCAGCAGCGCATAACTGACAGCCCGGTCATAGCGGGTTCGGCCCTGCCAAAGGCCCTTGAAAAAGAGCGACAGCAGTTCCAGTTCGAGCGTCGGACGGCCTTTCGTGCGCAGCGTTTCTGTCAGGGATACGACCTCGTCGTAACGGAAGTCGAGCGGGCGGATGTTGTTCGCCGCCATGCGCACCATCACCCGCAGGTCGGGGGTAATGGTGATACGTGTTATAATCTGATAGCTCATAATGATATGCAATTAAAAGACCGCAGCTTTAGGGCTGCGGCCTGATTTGACAATACGTGAAGTGTCGTGTTATTTCGGATTGGTCGTGTCCCGGAGCTTCAATCCGAAATCGCCGCAGGCCGTACGCAGATCTTCGCTGAACTTGTTGCTCTCGCAATAATAATCACCCATCCGTTCGGCCAACTTCTGCAGATCGCCGTCCGTAATCGTCGCAGTATCGTATCCGTGTCTTTCGAGAGCCGTACGGTTCAGAAAGGCGATGTCGAACTCCGCATTCGGATCGTCCTTACTCGGAACGCTTCGCAGTTTCTCGTCGGTGAATCGGTAAATCTCGTCGAGATACTCCTTTTCCGTCCAGTCCGTATTCCTGTGCCGCCGGGAGAACTCGTCGCCCCAGGCAATGAGCGTCGCGGCCGTATCGCGGGAGTTGTCCGAAGGCCGGAACTTCCTGCGCCCGGCTTCATAGGCGATATCGACCAGCGCCTCGGCATAGTCGCGCAGGGACACATTGCCCGGAAGCGCTGCGGACTGCCTTTTCATAAAGGCGGTGAGGTCCTCGGCAGAGAACCGAACGGTCGCGCTCCGCGGCGGCTTCATCGCGGTCCAGCCCGAATTCCGGGGATTCATGTCCGTCGAGGAAGTTCTGCAACTCGCCCAGCCGGAAAACGTCGTAGCGCGTATGGTATTCCGGCAGGCAGCGTTCCACGAAATCTTCTGTAAGGTCGTTTGTCGTCTGCGGCGCAGCTTCGGCGGACGGAATGAAATCGTATTCTTCCAGCCATTCGACGATGCCTTGCAGGGTATCGCAGGAGAGATTTTCAAGCGGAAGCGGGAAACCATCCCCGCCGTCCATCAGGCAGACGGGCGTCAGCCCGTCCTCACAAAATTCGAGGGAGATTACATTGCGACAAAGACCGTCGTATCCGATTGTAAGGGGCGACTCGTAATACTCCTCGTAGGCGAGGCCGTCCGTATCTGCCAGCCTCTTGCGGTCTGTCGCATCGGCCAGATAGGTTCCCAGGCGCCCTTGCCGGCTGGCGATGACCGAACGGATGACGCCGATCTGATAAGTACGCAGTTTTTCGAGTGTTTCTTTGTTTTTCATAGTCATAGAGAATCAAGTTATTTATAAGAAAATTCCGGTCTGACGAAATAGCAGACCGTGGTATGCCGCCCGTGATCCTTGACGAGTTTCACGGGTTGGGGCGCATTATAGAGGCGACGCTCTGAAACCGGAGCTTCGAGTGCATTCCACTCCTCTTGCGATACGGCGGTCTGCTCGTCCCGATAACACCAAATGATGACGGATTTCGGGTCGGGAGCCGCGAATACCGTTCCTTCGTAATCGGAGAGAAATCGTCGGAACTCCTCCTCCGAGCCGAACGAGATGCACTCGCCCCGGTAAAGATCGCCGTTTCGGCACTCCGTATCCTTATAAAGGCTGATCTTGCGCCATTTCTCGGTGGAGAAATCACCATAGAGCGGATCGCTTTCCCGGAATTCCCACAGCGGCACCTCGGCGCAGAACCGGACGACTCCGTTGCCGCAGGCGCCGCAATGGCCCCAAGCACAGAAATCCCCCGGCACAGCACCGGAAGGCTTCAGCTCTTGCGGCATCACGGCTGTAAAAGGCCCTCCGCTGACCGCGCAGCCGATGCCGCCGGCTGTCATCCACACGAAGGGAACGTATGGGCACAGGCAGATCGAGCGCGTTCCGTCTTCACGGACAGCCTCGATCAGGGCGTTGCCGTAGAAGTCACCGTGGCGCGTGGTATAGCGCACCCGGTCGCCGACCTGCGGGACACGTGGGTTGCGGGTGCGTTCGATATGACGCACCAAAGCATTGGCGGCATCTACATCCGCCTGCGTCAGGTGGTGTTCATGGTCGTAAAGCGTATTCATCGGCAGCAGCGTTTCGCAGCTGTACCGATCTTCGGCTTTGGATTGTTGCATATTGCTGATAATGAAAGCGCCGCGGCCTAAAGGTCGCGGCGCGGGTTAAACAAAAAGGTTCTATAAGGGTTCAGGCGGCTTCGGCCGGAATCGCTCCCGGGGTTTCCGGCTCCTGTTCGCAGGCCAGCCGCTCGGAGATCATCCGCGCCGCCCGGTTCACGTCTGTGAGGATGTCGAACAGGTAGGTCGGTTCTTTACGGAACTCCGCCAGCCAGTCCTTGATATAGGCAGCACTTTCCTCGCGGGGTGTCGTGGCGAAGCCCAGCATCGCACCGCACAAGGCCGCCGTAAGTTCGGCGACCAACTCTTCGCGGATATAATCGGCATCTCCGTAGCAAGCGCCAAAAGGACGGTTCAGACGCTCCGCATGCCCAGTGCAATGCGTGACTTCGTGAAGAAGCGTCGTGTAGAATGCCGCGCCCTCCGGGAACTGCCGTTTTTCGGGGCAGACGATCCGGTCGAGCGTCGGTGAATAGGACGCCCTGTTGCCGGATTTGAGCAGGATGGGACAGAGCCACGACTGCTCCGCCAGCATCCGATCGAGCACCTCGCATGTCAGACCGTCCGAGTAGTCTTTCGGTTCGGCCGGTGTCGTAAGCGTAGTGTAACGTTCCGGCTGCTGTTCCGACATATCCGTCTGGTCGATGTTGAAGACCGGGTAGTAGCGCATCACGGGCAGCACGTCGTATTGCCGCCGCTGCTCCTGCGGCAGGCGGGGAAAATTCGCCCGC
>ERZ780053.781-NODE-781-length-10692-cov-2.14158_pt1 | contig 10692 bp, 8 predicted proteins | sample MGYA00511088_ERZ780053 | MGnify/ENA primary metagenome ERZ780053 (study PRJEB29588, sample SAMEA2150866) | human gut metagenome | biome: human gut; feature: human-associated habitat; material: faeces | place: Denmark | collected 2008/2010 ...
AATAAGATAAAGAAAACCGCTACATCGGACTGGATGGATATAGAGAAGCAACGTGGTATCTCTGTAACCACCTCTGTGATGGAGTTCGACTATAAAGAGTATAAGATTAATATCCTCGATACTCCCGGTCACCAGGATTTCGCTGAAGACACATATCGTACGTTGACTGCTGTAGATAGCGTTATCATCGTTGTAGATGGTGCCAAAGGTGTGGAAACACAGACGCGTAAGTTGATGGAAGTGTGCCGTATGCGTAATACGCCGGTCATTATATTCATCAATAAGATGGACCGTGAGGCCAAAGATCCTTTCGATTTGTTGGATGAGCTGGAGGAAGAGCTTGCCATTCATGTACGTCCGTTGACCTGGCCTATCGAAAGTGGTGTGCGCTTTAAGGGAGTTTATAACATCTACGAAAACAATCTGAATCTTTTCCAGCCTTCCAAGCAAGTGGTGACGGAAAAGGTGGAGGTAGATATCAATACCGAAGAACTGGATAAGCAAATCGGTGCGCAATTGGCTGATAAGTTGCGTGGTGAGTTGGAATTGATAGATGGAGTTTATCCTGAATTTGATAAAGAAGAATATCTGAAGGGCGAACTGGCACCTGTATTCTTTGGTTCAGCTCTGAATAACTTTGGTGTGCAAGAGTTGCTGGATTGCTTTGTAGAGATAGCTCCAAGCCCTCGTCCTGTACAGGCGGAAGAACGTGAAGTGGAACCGGAAGAGCCTAAATTCACCGGATTTGTCTTTAAGATTACGGCGAATATCGACCCGAATCATCGTTCTTGTATCGCATTCTGTAAGATTTGCTCAGGTAAATTTACACGTAATGCTCCATACCTGCATGTGCGTCATGGAAAGACAATGCGTTTTTCTTCGCCCACACAGTTCATGGCACAGCGTAAGACGACTGTTGACGAGGCTTGGGCGGGTGATATCATCGGTTTGCCGGACAATGGTTCTTTTAAGATCGGTGATACGCTGACAGAAGGAGAAATGCTTCATTTCCGTGGTCTGCCGAGTTTCTCACCGGAGATGTTCAAGTATATCGAGAATGCTGACCCGATGAAACAGAAACAGCTTGCCAAAGGTATCGATCAGTTGATGGACGAAGGTGTGGCACAGTTGTTTGTCAACCAGTTCAACGGCCGGAAGATTATCGGTACGGTAGGGCAGTTGCAGTTTGAGGTTATCCAGTATCGCCTGGAGAATGAATATAGTGCGAAGTGCCGTTGGGAGCCGTTGAGCCTTTATAAGGCTTGCTGGATAGAGAGCGATAATCTTGAAGAACTGGAAGCATTCAAGAAGCGTAAGTATCAGTATATGGCGAAAGACCGTGAGGGGAGGGATGTCTTCCTGGCGGATAGCGGATATGTTCTGCAAATGGCTCAGATGGACTTCAAGAATATAAAATTCCACTTTACCAGCGAGTTCTGATTCGTATTCTGAATTGGGATTGAGAGATACAGGGATGCAAAGGGTAGAAACTTTGTATCCCTGTATTCTTTAATATATAAGGATAAAGAGTTATCTTTGTATCTATAATGATTAAAACAATTTGGTTATGGCAACTGTGGAATTGAATGCCTGTCGTAATGAACTGGCTCGGGATATATTGGCTACTGATGATCTGGATGTGCTGAGAACGACGCGTCGGGCTTATCGGCGTGCAATGCAGAGACGAAATTTGAGGATGATGGAGTTGGAAAAAATGAATGCCAAAGGTCTTGCTCCATATACGATGGACGAACTGAATGCAAGGATTGATGAGGCGGAAGCGGAAAAGGGTGGTACTTCTAGCGAGGAGTTTTTTGCTCAGATGGAAAGTGAAATGCCTTGGCTATGCAAGTAGAATGGAAGAAACAGGTACAACGTGAAATTCGTGCGGTCGTGTTGTATGGCGTAGATCATTTCGGTGAACGTGCAGCCGTGCAGTTTTACCAAAAAGTGAAGATATGGACAGAGCGTCTTGTCAATCATCCTGAACTTGGCTCGCCCGAACCTTTGTTGGCGGGGCGAAAACACTTATATCGTTCACTCATCGTGCACGAACATCATAAATTAATTTATGATGTCGATGAACGAAGACAGATCATCTATATCTCCGACCTTTGGGACATGCGCCGTGAGCCTTCACGGTTGTCAAAGCGTTTAAAGTAAGGCTGTTCTCTTGATTGATAAAGCGCGGGAGGCATGAGCTTGTTAAAAAGTTTATGCCTCCCGTGCTTTTTTGTAGGGAGAAAGCGCTACCTTTGCACTTTATTATATTAGTAGATACATTCCCTTATTATATTAACAGATACATTCAAGATGAAACACGCGTCTCTTCTTCTCTTGTTGACTTTCCTTTTCGGCCTGACAGCCTGCTCGAAACCTGCCGACCCGACTTTGATGAACTACGAACAGTCCCTTGTCCGTGCCGACTCGCTGGTGCAGTCCGGTGCCACCGACAGTGCCCGGATCGTCCGTTTGCTCTCCGGCTTGCATCGTGAATACAATCAGGTGAAGGAACATTCCGGTGGAAGTCTGGTTCGTATAAAGCCCGCTGACAAGCGGAAACAATATCTGTGGGGAGCATTCACCGCACTGATGATAGGCCTCAATGTATGGCTTTCCATCAAAGATATCCAGTTTTCCAAGGATCGCAAGCACCGCCGCTATCTCGTAAATTTGAGCGAGAACGAACAACGCCTGCGTAACAACGAACAGGAAAAGAATGAATTGCAGGAATGTCTGAAGGAAATGTCACTGGCGGATGAGGAACGGGAAGAAGTACAACGGTCATTGATGAACCTTATGGAGCATGGCAATCACTTGTGCGAAGAGAACGCATCCCTCCGTGCCCGTCTCAAGGACTACGAAAATCGTCCCGTGCCCCGCGAAGCGGAATTGCTGAAGGAACGGAACGAACGCATCAGTCTGCTTGATAGCCAGGTACAGGCTCTTACCTCCACATTGATAGACCGTGACGATGTGGTGGAACGCCTGCGCCGTCAGCCCAAATTCCTTTCCGATAAAGACTGGGAATATCTGTCTCAACTTGCCGACCGTGTGTACGATGGTTTTACCCGGCGACTCACAGAACGTTTCCCTTCGTTGACGCCTGCCGACTTGCAGCTTTGCCTGCTGATGCGCCTGCGCTTCACAAATGTACAGGTGGCTACGCTTATTGCCGTGTCGCCCGCTTCGGTTTCGCAACAGAAGTTCCGGTTGAAGAAGAGGCTGATGCAGGAGGATGGGGAGTTGTTTAAGAATGGGGAGACGGTGGATGCGGTTATTGGGGGATGCTGAGACCTGATGTATTGTGATGCATTTATTTCGTACTTCAAGTTCATACCTGTTTCTTTTCTTTACAAATATTTTCCGAAAACCTTTGTTTTGCGGAGGATTTTGGCTTCACTCGCTGAATGAACGTGATTCAGTCAGGGACTGAAAGCCTTTCACTCAGGGACTGAATGCCTTTCTGTTCCTGACTCATTGTTCCCCCTCTCAGAAGGTGTTCTGAAGGGGGTATAGGAAGGAGGGCAGACATGAAGAGGAAGTGGTAAAAAATGCGGAGATAAATCTTACACTTGTCTCTAATTGTTGCTTAAACAAATATTTTTTCATCTATTTTGGGGGTATATTTTCTAAATCGGCAATAAATATGGGAATAAATTATTAATTTTGTACGTATATAATTGATGATGAATTATAGGAAATAAAAGATTTTTGTATTAAAAAAAAAGATAATTAGGATATTAAATGTATGAATAAGCAGCAGCTTGCAAATAAAATATGGGCCTCGGCCAATAAGATGCGTTCTAAAATAGATGCCAATGAATATAAGGATTACATTCTTGGACTTGTGTTCTATAAATTCCTATCAGACAATGAAGTGAACTATCTTCGTAGTATCGGATGGAATGATGATGACATGACGGCTCTTGTAGAGGATTATGAAGACCCGGAAACAACAATGATGATTGCTTATTGTAAAAATAACATTGGCTATTTTATTGAATATAAATACTTGTTTGGTACTTGGCTGCTACTCAACTCTGATTTCAGTGTGGCAGACCTTAGTGCCGCGTTGAATAGCTTCGACCGACTAATCAGTCCAAACTACAAGCATGTATATGCCAACATCTTCAAGACGCTACAAGCCGGATTGAGTAAATTGGGGGAGAATCCTTCTTCTCAAACCCGTGCTTTGAAGGATTTGATTAAGCTCATTAAAGACATCCCTACCGATGGCAGTCAGGATTATGACGTGCTGGGCTATGTTTATGAGTATCTCATCAGTAATTTTGCAGCCAATGCCGGAAAGAAAGCTGGTGAATTCTATACTCCTCACGAGGTGGCGATGCTGATGTCGGAGATTGTAGCAGAGCATCATAAGGATAAACAGCAAATTGAAATATATGACCCGACAAGTGGTTCCGGTTCTCTGCTGATTACCATTGGCAAATCCATTGGCCGCCATATCGCCGATAAAAACCAAGTGAAGTATTATGCTCAAGAGCTGAAGGAGAATACCTATAACCTTACCCGAATGAATCTCGTGATGCGTGGTATCAAGCCAGATAATATTGATACCCGTTGTGCTGATTCTCTGGATGAAGACTGGCCTTTGCAAACCATAGGTAGTGATATTGGCAAACCACTCTATGTGGATGCGGTTGTGTCAAATCCGCCTTATTCGCAGCATTGGGATGCCACGGATCGTGAATTCGATTCTCGTTTCAAAAATTATGGTGTAGCACCTAAAAGTAAAGCCGACTATGCTTTCTTACTTCACGAACTGCATCACCTCAAACCCGATGGCATTCTCACCATCGTACTGCCTCATGGAGTACTTTTCCGTGGCGATGTGGACGCAGATAGCGAAGGAGAAGGGAAAATCCGCCGGAATCTTATTGAGACTAATAATATAGATGCCATTATCGGGCTGCCGGCTAACATCTTTTTTGGAACAGGTATTCCCACACTGATTATGGTCTTGAAGCAGCATCGGGATAGTGACGATGTGCTTATTATCGATGCTTCCAAAGGATTTATCAAGGAAGGCAAGAACAATAGACTCCGTGCCTGCGACATAAAGCGCATTGCCGATGCCATTCGTGAGCGTAAGCCTATTCCTGGTTTTGCTCGCCCGGTAAGCCGTGACGAAATCCGGCAGAATGGATATAACCTCAATATTCCCCGTTATGTGGATTCTTCGGAGGCTGCCGAACAATATGATATTTATGCTACTATGTTTGGTGGCATTCCCGAAAGCGAGATAAATAAATTGCAGACCTTTTGGGATGCGTTGCCTTCACTTCGTGCAGACCTTTTCCAGCCCAAGGAGGACGGTAGTCCGTATGCTACGGTGAAGAGCAAAGATGTGGCTAAAGCTATTGAAGAGAATGCGGATGTGTGCAATTTGAAGCAAACCTTTGCGAATGCATTCTCCGATTTTGGAAGTCTTCTTCATAGCCGACTGATTACGAATGTCAGTACTGTAAAGGAGCAAAATGAACAGGACGATATAGCTGACGATATATTTAATCGCCTAAAGCCGATTCCTTTGGTGGATAAATACGTCGCTTTCCAAGCTCTTTCAGATAATTGGCAGGTGATAGCGGGGGATATAGAGACTATACAAAGTGAGGGAATTGATGCTGTGCGGGTAGTAGAGCAGGCTTATAAACTTGTGAAGAAAGGTGATGAAGAGATAGAAGTGCCCGATGGATTGAAGGGGCGCATCTTGCCGTTTGAATTGGTACAACATGAGAAATTTCAAGCCGAACTGGATGCTATCAGTGAAAAGCAAGCGGAAGTAGAGGAAATTGCATCCTCGCTTGAAGAACTGCGTGACGGTTTCACCGAAGAAGAAGGGCAAGCCTATCTGGATGAAGATGATAATACCAAGTTTAATAAGAATGCCATAAAGGTCGATGCCAAAGCTAAAGTTGGTGACATAGAGGAAGAGACCAAAGCTAAACTGGAAGAGATTGTGAGTTTATGGGATAAAATCACTAAACTCAATAAAAATATCAAAGAAGATAAAGCTGCATTGCTGCAACTTACTATTGATGCCATAGAACATCTAAGCGATGAAGATATAGAGTTCTTCCTGCACAAGAAGTGGATTGATCCGGTGTGTGGTGGCATTAATGGCACGTTGTCATCTGTCTTTTCTGCTCTTGAGAAATCAGTCACGGCACTGGACGCAAAGTATGCCTTATCATATAATGAAATTGAAAACAATATTGCCGATACCCAAAAAGAGCTATCGGAACTGATTGGTCAGCTTACGGGTGATGAGTTTGCGGTGAAGGGTTTGCAGGAATTTCAGAATAGATTAAAGGATTGAGGAGATGGCAGAAAAAAACGATTTAATTAACAAAGATATGCTAAAGGTGTCGCAAGTTGTGACACAATCTTTGATACAGGACTTGTGTCAGATAGTTGATCAGGCTCGCAATTATGTAGCTGCTACAGTTAACCATGGCCTCACTTTGATGTATTGGCATATCGGAGAACGCATCAATCGGGAGGTGCTTGAAAATCGACGCGCAGAATACGGCAAGCAAATTGTCGCGACAGTGGCGCGACAATTGCAAGTAGAGTATGGAGCTAAGGGATTTGATGAAAACAATATTCGTCGAAAAAAATCGTTAGAGTGCGCTAAGGCAAGATTTGATAATATAATTGAGGAGGATGAAGTATGAATGGGAGGATGGAACCGGAAATAAGATTTAGGAATAATCATTCAGATTGGGATAGATTCGTAATTGATGATGTTTTTGAATTACGAAATGGATATACTCCGTCAAAAAATGTAAATCAATATTGGGAAAATGGAACAATTCCATGGTTTAGGATGGAAGATATACGTGCTAATGGAGGAATATTGTTCGATTCAATTCAACATATCACTCCTCAAGCTGTTAAAGGAGGCGGTTTATTTGTTCCATATTCCATTATTCTTGCAACAACTGCGACAATAGGTGTTCACGCAATGATAATTGCTGATTCGCTTGCGATCAGCGATTTACGAATTTCTCGATTCGTAAATCGCTGATCGCCAAATACGATTTGTATTTTATATATTATGCATTTTATAAGATTGATGAATGGTCTTTGAAAAATACTAATTCAGGAGGCCTACTTTCTGTTGATATTAAAGGATTATTAAAACAACTATTCTTCACCCCATCTAAAACCGAACAGCAACAAATAGCCTCCTACTTTAAATCATTAGACGCTCTTATTCAATCAACCACGAAGAAAATAGCTTCGCTCAAACAATTGAAATCTGCTTCTCTTATTTCTATGTTTCCACAAGCAGGAGAAACGAAGCCTCGTGTCCGCTTCAAAGGGTTTGAGGGAGATTGGGAGAACATAAATCTAGAAAGGCATGAAATAAGCACGATTACAGAAAGCCTACCTCAGCTCTCTTTTACTATTGCTGAAGGTGTTATTAAACCAGAAGACCGGAAATCCAATAAACGAGATTTCCTGATAAAGGATATAGATACAAAAAAATATTTGGTAACCTACCGAGATGATATTATTTATAATCCTGCTAATGTTATATATGGTGCAATTCATAAGAATAGCCTATGCAACGGCGTCGTTTCCCCTATCTATAAAATATTCTATACAGATCAAAATGCAGATTTCATGGAATGTATAGTAAGAAAACCTTCATTTATACAAGAAATGACAATCTTTATGGAAGGAACCGTAAAGAAGTTGAAGACCCTAAAGCCTGAGTCTTTCTTGAAAATGTCTGCCTATATATCACCATCTCTTGAAGAACAAAAAAAGATTGGTGACTTCTTCCACTCACTTAATATTCAAATCACCTTAGAGACTCAACGACTTGATAAACTTAAGCAAATAAAGTCAGCCTGCTTGGATAAAATGTTTGTATAACGAAACAATTCAATAAAATGGAAGAAAAGGAAAAGAGCAATATCATCATCTATCAGAGTGAGGACGGACAGACACACATAGAGGTGCGAATGGACGAAGATACCGTATGGTTAACCCAACAACAAATGAGCGACCTTTACCAGACGTCTCGAACAAATGTGGTAGAACATATTAAGCACATTTATGAAGATGGTGAACTTGTAGAAGAAGCAACCTGTCGGAAAATCCGACAAGTTCGGCAAGAAGGAACACGCATGGTTGAAAGAGAAATACCTCATTATAATCTTGATATGATAATATCTTTAGGGTATCGAATAAATTCAATTCAAGCCACTCATTTTCGTCAATGGGCGACGGCACGTCTTAAGGAATATATCATCAAGGGCTTCACTATGGATGATGAACGATTGAAACAAACGGGAGGAGGAGGTTATTGGAAAGAACTGCTCGACCGCATACGCGACATTCGTTCATCAGAAAAAGTGATGTATCGACAGGTGCTCGATATTTATGCTACGGCGATTGATTATGACCCACGTTCTGATGTATCCATTGAATTCTTCAAAATAGTGCAAAACAAACTGCATTTTGCCGCTCATGGGCATACTGCTGCCGAAGTGATTTATGAACGGGCGGATGCAGATCAATACATGATGGGACTGACCTCTTTCAAGGGAGATCATCCTACATTGCGCGATGCCAAAATAGCGAAGAATTACTTAAGCGAAGAAGAATTGAAAGTTCTGAATAATTTAGTTTCCGGATATTTCGATTTTGCCGAAGTGCAAGCCATGAAGCATCGTGCTATGTATATGAAAGATTATATTCAGCATCTTGAAACAATCCTTTCCTCTACGGGAGAACAACTCTTGAATGGTTGTGGAACCGTCAGTCATGAGCAGGCCATGGAAAAAGCGGAAAAGGAATATAGGAAGTTTGATGTCCGTACACTTTCTCCCGTAGAACAAGCCTATCTGGATAATATAAAGATATTGAACAAAAAAGTTAAAGGAAAGAAATAGTCTTGTATGTATAACCTATAAATGCCCAAAGTTATATGCCAAACGACAATACGCAATTCTTCATCAAAGAAAGTGCTTTTGAACAGGCACTTGTTGATTTGCTTCCCCACCACGGATGGGAGAAGAAGGTAATGATGCAACCCAGTGAAGCAGATCTGATACAAAACTGGGCCAATATAATCTTTGATAATAATAGAGACATCAACCGACTGGGTAATGCTACGCTTACTACGAGTGAGATGCAGCAAATCATCGACCAGGTGAATCGTTGCGACAGTCCATACGCCATGAACAGACTTATTAATGGTGGGCAGGTATGTATCAAACGTGATAATCCTGTGGACACGAATAATTGTGGTAAAGAGGTATATCTCAAAATATTCGATGCTCGTGAAATCAGTGCCGGACAAAGCCGTTATCAGATAGTACGCCAGCCTCGTTTCAGAGCTTCACATCCTTTAGGGGGAGATCGGCGAGGCGATGTGATGCTATTGATCAATGGTATGCCTGTTATCCACATTGAACTGAAACGTTCGAAAGTGGATGTGAGCCAAGCTACTTTTCAGATCAAACGCTATACCCACGAAGGTGTATTTGGCAGTGGTATTTTTAAGATGGTACAGATATTTGTTGCAATGACTCCTGAAGAGACGCTTTACTTTGCCAACCCCGGACTGGAAGAAAACTTTAAACCTGAATATTATTTTCATTGGGAGGACTTCAATAATACCATCGTTAGTGATTGGCGAAGAGTTGTATCCGACCTGCTAAGTATTCCTATGGCCCACCAGCTTGTAGGATATTACACCATTGCGGACGATAAAGACAAGACGTTAAAGGTACTTCGCAGTTATCAATATTTTGCAGTCAATAAGATAAGTGATGTGACCCATAAAACCAATTGGGATACGCACCAACATCGTGGAGGCTTCATCTGGCATACAACAGGATCTGGCAAAACCATGACCAGCTTTAAATCGGCACAACTGATAGCTAACTCAGGCGATGCGGACAAAGTGGTATTCCTTATGGATCGTATTGAGCTGAGTATACAGTCACTTGATGAATATCGTGGCTTTGCCGGAGAATCTGATGTAATACAAGACACACAGAATACTGCCATTCTGGTCAGCAAACTGCAAAGTACTGATAACGATGACCGCTTGATTGTAACCTCTATCCAAAAAATGTCGCATGTTAACAGCGAACATGGCATTTCACAGGCCGAAATAGATAGCATCGGACGTAAACGATTGGTATTTATTATAGACGAATGTCATAGAAGCGTATTTGGTGATATGCTTATAGACATTAAGAATACATTTCCTCGTGCATTGCTTTTTGGCTTCACAGGTACGCCGGTGTTTGAAGAAAATGCCCACAACGAAATCATGACCGAAACGCTTTTCGGCGATATGCTTCATAAATACACCATTGCCAATGGCATCCCCGACCATAACGTACTTGGATTTGATCCTTATCGCATAAACACCTACGATGACAACGAACTACGCGAAAAAGCTGCATTTGCTCAGTTAAGAGTGAAGCGCATCGAAGAGATTGAAGGTGATGAGGAGAAAATGGCAATCTACAATAAATTTGTCAATGAGTTGCAGATGCCCAAAACTTACACTGAAGGCGGTGAGACAAAACATGGTATAGAATATTATCTTCCCAACGATATCTATCAACAGCCCATTCATCACCAAGCTGTAGCGGCCGATATTATAAAAAGTCGTGGCCAGCTAAGCAAGAACGA
>ERZ780053.787-NODE-787-length-10657-cov-3.25391_pt1 | contig 10657 bp, 8 predicted proteins | sample MGYA00511088_ERZ780053 | MGnify/ENA primary metagenome ERZ780053 (study PRJEB29588, sample SAMEA2150866) | human gut metagenome | biome: human gut; feature: human-associated habitat; material: faeces | place: Denmark | collected 2008/2010 ...
AACGGGAAGAATCGCCTTTGCGCATCACACCGCTGTCCCACAGCACCTTCCGGTCACCGAGGATTTTAAACCGGTGTTTCCCGGCGAACAGGTTTTTATCGTCCGCGCCCACCGCCCCGGCGATGGAGACGGCATCGCCGCCGAGCCCGAACAGCATACGGCTGATCGAATGGGTTCCCACGCCGCGGCCGTAAACGACGCCGCCCACCGTGAGGGGAGTATCCAGCACCGAGCGGTCGGCCTGCGGCAAGCCCCAGTCCTGAATGCAGCACGAGAGATCCAGCTCGTCCAGCCAGACCTCCTTCGTTCCCTGCGCCCGGGAATCGCAAGCCATCCCCACGACGGCCAGCAATGCAAAGAATCTGAGGTATCTCATCGTCGTCCGATTATCGGGCTATGCCTGCCGCCGTTCCTTCACGGTCTTTACGATGACGCTGAAATTATCGAAGCCCACGACTTCGACCTCCCGGCGCGGGTCGACATAGGCCGTCAGCGACTTGGCCTCGTAGACCTTGCCGCCCACCCCGCCCGCACCCATCGGGGAAAGGCGCGAAAGGGTCATGCCGCGGTCGCCCACCTGCAATTCCTGGTCGGGGGTCGCGGGCATACTCGACGAGTCGACCTTCTGTTTGAGCGAAAAGCGCTGCCAGGTCTTGGCGCGCAGGGAGATAATCGTGGCGACGAGCGAAAGCAGGAGGATAGCCAGGATGACTACGACCCCGGCTACGGTGCCGTAATCGCGGAAAGCGAGGTAGATGGAACTGCCGTAGCAAACCAGCGCCAGGATGGCGCCGATCGACACGCCGGGCAGCAGCACCAATTCCGCCACCAGGAAAAGCAGTCCCAATACGATCAGGAGTATGATATAGAACATCGTCATAAGGAGTTGTTGAACATTGCACTAAAGATAGGCAATAAATTCAATTATTCCGCAATTTCGGCGACTTTTATTTCCAAAGACGGGTCTGCCTGTATTATTGCGGCGGCCACGCGGTCGGCCACGGCCTTGTCGTCGAACATCCCCACCACGAACAACTGCTGTCCCACGCGCGAGAGTTCGCACCCCTCGGCCGCCTCGGTGATAACGGTCTTGACAACGTCGGGCAGTGCCTCCGTACCGGTGATTTCGACCCGGTAGGCAATCTGCTGCGCCTCGGGGTCACGCGAAAGGTTGCGGTAGGCGCCGTCCGTCCACACCACGATTTCGGGGCGGACGAAGCCTTTGGATTTCAACAGTTTTTGCGCGGCCTCGGCCTCCTCCCGGGTTGCGAAGCCCCCGGCATAGTAACACCATTTCTTATCCTCGCCGACCAGATAGGAGAGCGGATACGCCCCCCGGAACGTGGAGACGGCGCGCTTGGTATTGAACGTGCCCAGCAGGATGCGGTAGATCGTCCCGTGCTCGTAGACCCTGCACTCGGGGATCGGGTGCTGGTAGCTGTATTTCGGCGTCGCGGAGAACGCAATGCTGTCGTAGTCGAGGAAATAACGCTGTGCCACGTCGATGCGGGGCAGGCGGAAGTCGATGGCCTCCAGCTGCGCAGCCACGCCGCGCAGCGAGTCGCGGGCGGAAGTGAGCCCCAACAGGCCGGCCACGGCCGTCTCGTAGCCCACGAGGACTTTCTTGCGCAGGAAATAATCGGCCACGGCATCCGAAGCGACCTCGCCGCGCAGTGCGGAAAGTTCCCGGGCAGCCTCGGAAAGCCGCTCCTCCTCACGCGCCAGGATGGCATCCTGCCCCAGCTTGTCCATCAGATAGCCATAGGCATACCCTTTGTTGTCGGCGATATAATTCCATGCCTCGGCGAGCGAATCGGCCAGCACGCGGTTGAAGCCCTGCAACGTATTGTAGCGGTCGTAAATCTCGCCCGCATCCGCCTCGGTCTGCGCCGCGGCATAGGCCTCGGCCAGTTCGCGGATCGTCCCGTAGTTGGCAAAATAGCGGTTCACATAGTCCACGGCGTCCAGCTCCAGCCCCTGCGCCCTGCGCAGGGCCGCATAATCGGCCTCGGGCAACTGCTCGCGGAAATAGGGGTTGAAAACCAGGTTGCGCACCTTGAGCGAGTCGGGGATCGCCCCTGCGGGACTTTCCGCGGCAGGCTCCGCCGGCTGCTGCGCCGCCCCGTTCAGGTTGGCGAGCACCCACTCCTGCTCGATGGTGTTGATCTTGTCGATCAGGCGCCCCTTGGCATTGCGCACTTCGAATATCCGGCTTTCGAGCTGCAGGATCTCCTGCGAATAGCGCTGCCTGTTCGCGGGGTCTTCGCGCAACTGTTGCCGGGCGCGTTCCACGGCATTGACGATCGAGTCCTCGCGGATCTGCAACTGCGCATCCTGTTCCAGAAGCGACATGTACTCCCGGTTGCCCTCGAGCCCCGCGATACGGGGTTCCACGCGAACCTGCTGCGCACAGAGGTCTCCCGCCGCCAGCAGCGCCGCACATAACACTATATAAACCTTACGAAATACCATCTCGGTTACCTCCACCATTTAATGAAAAAGAGTTGTATGAATCCGAAAATTTCCAGACGCCCCAACAGCATCAGCAGCGAATTGGAGAGCTTGAACACCCCGGGAAGCGCCGAAAAATTGTCCATCGAGCCGACCTCGCCGAAGCCCGGGCCGACGTTGCCGATCGACGCCACGGCCCCCGAGAAACTCGTCATCAGGTCGACGCCGAACATCGTCCCGAAGACCGTGCCGGCAAGTATCAGCATCAGGTACGCCACGATGAATATCATGACCGAATGAAGCGCCTCCGTTTCCTGGATAACGCCGTCGAGGCGGATGCGGATGATCGCATTGGGATGTTGCTGCTGCCGCAGCCGCGTGCGCATCATCTTCATGGCCAGCACCAGCCGGTTGGTCTTGATACCGCCCGCCGTAGATCCGGCGCAGGCACACACGATCGAGCCGAAAATCAGCAGGATGACCGCGAACGAAGTCCACTGGTTGGAATCGGCCGTCGCAAACCCGGTCGTCGTCACCACCGACACGAACTGGAAAAGTCCGTGGCGGAAAGCCGACGTGAAGGCGGGGTAGATATCCGCGGCATAGAGGCTGACGGCGATCAGCAGCCCGCCCGCGAACAGCATGCCGAGGTACCAGCGCGTCACTTCCGAACGGAAAATATTGCTGCGCTTGCCCGTCACCGTGGCATAGATCAGTCCGAAATGAATACCCGCCGTGGCCATCGCGAAGATCAGGATCGTGTCGATCATCGGGCTGTTGAAATAGGCGACGCTGGCGTTCTTGGTCGAAAACCCGCTCGTGGCACAGGCCGACATGGCATGGCAAAGCGAATCGAACCAGTTCATGCCCGCCATCTTGAGCAGAAGGGTCGAAACCACCGTAAGCCCGACATAGACCACCAGCAGTATCTGCACGATGATCTGCGTGCGGTAACGGTAATTGTCCTTGGCGAGCGTCGAGAGCTCTACATTCGACAGCGTCAGCTTATTGCGGCCCAGCGAGGGCAGGATCAGCAGCGCGAACATCACCACGCCCATACCTCCGACCCAGGTCGTCGAGAAACGCCAGAACTGCAACCCGCGGGGCAGCGCCTCGACATCGTTCAGGATCGTCGACCCGGTGGTCGTAAAGCCCGAGACGCTTTCGAACCAGGCGTTTACCAAGCTGAACTCCCCGCCCCAGATCAGGTAGGGGAATGTCCCGACCACACAGGCCACCAGCCACGAGCCGACCACCACGCAGAAGCCCTCCTTGTTGGTGATCTGCTCCGTGCGTTCCACGAAAATCAGCGGGAAAGCCCCCAGCAGGGCCGTGAGCAACGACGACAGGAGCAGCGGGTAGAACGCCGAGTCCATGCCGCTGACGTAGGAGATACCCGCCGACAGGAGCATGAACAGCGCGATGAATATCATCACTACCCCGACATATCGCAATACCACGTCTACTCGCATCGCATCAGGCTTTCGGTTGCTTGGAAATGGTGATCAGCGTCTCGATCTTCTCTTTGAGCTCCAGCATTTCGTCCTTGCAGTCGGCCTTGACGACGAACGGCACGCGGAACGAAAGGTAATCGCCCAGCCCCTTGTTCATGCGCAGGATGGGATTGACACAGTAGACGGACATGAAATAATAGAGCATCAGCACGATGGCGATCATCACCGCCAGCGAGATCAGCACGGGCGTCACGGCCCGGTAGGCGTTCTTCTTCATCTGCTCGGCACGCGGCGCCAGCGAACTCTGCGTCGAAGTCATATAGTTCTTGATGGCCGACGTGAGGCGCCCGTAGAGCGCCACGTACTCGTCGTTATACCATTTGACCCCCACGGAATCGGGTAAAACGAGCCCCGGCACCTCCGGCGCAGCGGTTCCGAAGGCCAGGTAGTTGTCGGTCAACAGGCGCAGCTCGGTCGTCGCGAAGGCGAGCGAGTCGAGGAACGACTTTTCGAGCGCCTCGTCCTGTGCCACGAGCAGCGTATTCTCCAGCCGTTCGAGGCTCCGGCGGCAAAGGCTGTCGCACGAGCGGTCGCCGAATACCGAAAGGCGGATCAGCGCCACGTTCTGTTCGTGCGCGGCGTCGAGCATCTCCTTGGCCAGCTCGATATTACGCATGTTGGCCTTGAGGATCTCGCCCGTGTCACGGCTCAGATGGCTCAGCTCCACGAACGAGACCATGCCCGAAAAAAACAACAGGCATACGATGCTCAGGAAGCCCACCGTCACCCTTTTGCGCAAACCCGTCATACTCCTTATGAATTTTGTAGTGGCAAATATAATGATTTAATCCCGAATTTCACCCATCAGGTCGTGAGATTCGTCCATAGCCCCCAGCCTGACGCGGCAAACGGTGTTGACGCGGGCCTTGTCGTAGGGAGCCTTCACCCGGCGGTAGTTGCCCGTAAAGCCGAACATCATGCCCCCGCGCCGCGTGCTTTCGAACAACACGGAATCCTCGCTCCCCACGGCACGGGCGCAGAATGCCCCGTGCAGCTTCGCGCACAGCGCCTCCAGCTCGGCCGCGCGGCGCGTCGCCACCGAAGCCGCACCTTGCCGGGCATCTCCACGGCCGGCGTGCCGGGACGTTCCGAGAAGGGGAAAATATGCAGAAAGGCCGGTTCCAGCCGGGCAAGGAAGTCGTAGGTCGTGCGGAAATCCTCCTCCGTCTCACCGGGGAACCCGACGATCACGTCGATGCCGATGAAGGCGTCGGGCATCAGCGCGCGTACGGCGGCGATCCGGTCGGCGAAGCGCGCCGTGGTATAACGGCGGCGCCTCAGCCCCCGGACCTTGGGCGAACAGCTATGCAGGGGGATGTGGAAATGATGCTGGAATTTCGGCGAAGCGGCGCAGAAGGCGATGATCTCGTCCGTCAAAAGGTTCGGTTCGATGGAGGAGATGCGGTAACGCTCGATCCCGTCCACGCCGTCCAGCGCCCGCAGCAGGTCGATGAACTTCTCGCCCGTCGTCCGGCCGAAATCCCCCGTGTTGACACCCGTCAGGACGATCTCCTTCTGTCCGGCCGCCGCGATCCGGCGCGCCTCGGCAACCAGGTCGGCGACCGGCATGTTCCGGCTGCCGCCGCGGGCGTAGTGGATCGTACAGTATGCGCACTTGTAATCGCAGCCGTCCTGCACCTTGAGGAAGGCCCGCGTACGGTCGCCGCTCGAAAAGGCCGCGAAGAACGATGTGAGCGAATCGGCATCGCAACTGTAAACCTGCGCACGGCCTTTGCCCGGAAGTTCGAGCACACGTTTATATAAATCGCCCTTATCGTTGTTACCCAAGACAATATCCACACCTTCGATTGCCGCGATCTCCTGCGGTTTGAGCTGCGCGTAACACCCCGTGACGGCGATGATGGCACCGGGGTTGCGGCGGTGCAGCTTGCGGATCAGGTTACGGCATTTCTTGTCGGCATGTTCGGTCACCGAACAACTGTTGACGATGCATATATCGGCTTCGGCATCGGGTGCCACGCGGACGAAACCGCCCTCTTCGAACTCCCGGGCAAGGGTGGAGCTCTCCGAAAAATTGAGTTTGCAACCCAGGGTATGGAAATTGACTCGGCGTTGTTGCATAAAATATGTGTTTTGCTGGGCGAAATTACGAAAACCGTACGAAAAGGGGCGTCTTTTCAACAAAAAAATTACAGACCGAGATAAATAGAGCAAAGGCGCCCTGTACGGACGCCTCTGCAGCATAAGAAAAACGGAACACTACTCGTCCGTCCGGGGACGCATGACGGCACCGCCCATCGGTCGTATGGGACGGATATCCCACAAGTCGCCGAAAGGCTTCATCGGACTGCCCCCGCCGCGTGTCAACGACGAAGCCTGGAGTTCCGGCTTCTTGCCGCTCTTGATCCACACCAGCGCAATATAGCCGAGCTGATCTTCCATTGTACCGAACTCCCCCGGGTAGATCGCCGAATCGTCAATCTCGACATCGGGGACAAAACCCGTCGAATAATCCCGGAACCCTTTGGCGTTCTCAACGTAAAAGGTAACAGGGTAGAGCAGGAACTCATGATTGTAGAATGACCGCATCACTCCTTCCATACCTACGTTCTTGCCGTTGGTGGTCTGCCCGATGAGGTTGACCTCGATGTCCAGACCACGCAGGCCATTGATCACCATTTCACTGGCCGAAGCGGTCGTCTGGCTCACCAGCACATATATCTTCTTCAACCCCACAGCATGCTGAAGCGCCGTTTCGAGCGGTTCGTATATGCGCTCAACTGTTTCCTTGACGCCGATCTTGTAGTCACCGCCTTCACCGGCTTTCGTGCGGGCTTCATTGAACGTGGTATGTGCATAAACCTGTCCCTTGTAGTCGTTGCCCGCAACCAGCGTACCGAGCACGGCGCTCGAAAGCACATCGCCGCCGTTGTTGTAGCGCAAATCAAGAATCAGGTCGGTGACGTTCTGCTGGCGGAAACGTTCGAATGCCGCCATCAACTCATCGTCATAGTCGATATTAAAGCCCATATAGAGCAGGTATCCCACTTTTTTCTCGGTGCCATCGATGCCGACCACCTTGTCCATGTAGATGGCCGGATCGGTAAAGGAAGCGGCCCCGAGCTGGATGTTGCCTTTCGAGCTGAGCACAGGAGTGCTTCCGTTATCTTCCCAGGTCACCTGGCTAACCGCAATCTCGACAGACCCGTCGTATACATACTGGCCCAGCGTCTTGTAGTTGGCATCGGTCACCTCCACGCCGTTGACCGACGTGATGAAATCGCCGCGCACGAGTCCCGCGTCGTCAGCCGGCGTCCCAGGAACGACCGCCATAACCGCAAACCCGATATAGTCGGTACCGAGGCGGGTGGCTTGCAACAGATAAATACCCGACCCGGACTGCGTTTGTCCCGGAGCTCGCGACACGGGAGCATCGCTTTGCAAATTAGAGTAATAGTACATGCGTTTCTGCCCCTGCCAGAAGCCGTCGTCGTGGTTCACGTCATCCTGGGCAGCTACGCCGTCGAGGATCGAGGTGAAAAAGCGGTCGTAGCTAAGGCTGTAATCGAGGAAGAGGTTTTCGATCGGACGATTCCACAAGTAGAAGTTCTTCATATAGTCCGCTACCCATTCGTTCACGGAGCGGTATTTACCATCCCCCTGCTCGGTTGTACCTTCGGCCTGCTTCACCACGAAAGAGGCCGATGCGGCGTATCCTTTCACATGGACGGTGATCGTGGCCGTACGCGCCTCGGCAAGGTTGTTCTTGGCGACCTTCAACCTCAGCAGCGATTCGCCTGCCACACCCGAGGGAGTCTTCACCTCGCACCAGTCAGCCGAGCTCACAGCCGTCCACCGGCCTTCGGCGGTAAATTCGAAATCGAGCGTCTCGCCTTCGATCACGGCCTGGTTCTCAGCCTTCCATGCGGGAGAGGCAATCCCCGCACCTTCATTCAAATCATCGTCGTCGCTACACGACACACCGACCGTCAAGGCCAGCAGTGCCGCCAGCATCCATCCAAACAAATTCTTCATGTCTAAAGTATTTTATTAAGGATTAACGCATCATTCGTTCTGCCGCAATACGACGGCTGTCGGCCACAGGAGCGGCATCGAGGTTCACGGTCACCCGTTCGGGCAGGCTAACCTGCCGCACGTTCTTCACGGCTGCCGGCTCGGCGCCCTGGTCGGCATCGCGCGTCAGGACGATCTCGTCCGATGCCGCAAAAGCCATATCGCCATACCATTGGCTGGTACCCGACATCACACCGGGATAATAGATAAAGGTGCCGAATTCGGACTCATCGACCACTTTCTTAACCGTCAGTGTCAAATCGTCCGCCACTTCGATAGGGAAACTTATCGCCGTGTCCGTGTAGCGATCGCTGGTAGGGCGCTTGGCATAACCGCGGAAATAGAGTTCCTTACCGTTGAACTTCGCCATCGTGTAATCCAGCATCCCGTCGCTCGGGGCGCTCGTCGAAATCGTGTTGTCACTGTTGAATTCGATGAACCACTTCGGGCCGTAACCGGCATCGGCTTCCTCTTCGTTCGCAACCCAGCCGTTCGCAAGCAACTTCTCAGGATCCGCATACTCAACACCGCACGGAGCAAAACCCAATACGACCAGGCGGTTCATATCGTGGTAAGCCTTTTCGGTCGCCTCGTTCACACCCGTGGCAATAGTAACGGAGAAGGTCACCGTTTTGCCTTCGAGATCCTTGGTCGTCGCGGTGTATTTGCCGGGGAGTTTCGCACGCACGCCATTCCCATCGAACTGCGGCAACGAAACTGTCGCGAAATCCTTCACTACGGAAACGCCCACGCTTTCCTCATTCGTCGCATAAACACCGAACTCGTACTCGGTATTCGGCGTGAGCACGTCGCTCTCGATGACAAACCCCTCTCCACTCATAGCAGCAGCAACCTGCTCCGGGGTTAACGAAGTGCCGTTGGCAGCGATGACATCGCCGGCCGTAAGCGCCTCGTTACCGGGACGGCTGAGAACGTCTTCGATGGATCCCCTCGGGAAAACTCCGGCCACCATCGAGACCGTATAGGTCGTCTTGATCTTGAAGGCCGCTTTGTTCCACGGCGTTTCGACGGTTACGGGCTCGGCAGTCAGCTCGGGCAGGGGCCCGGTAGGTTCGCCCGTCGTAAAGTCGTAGAGCAGGAACTTCTCGCGCATGTCCTTATCGAACCCTACGATCCCGACCTGGTACTCGGTATTGGGCTTAAGGCCCTTTGCATTGACAGTGATAGCCCCCGAACTTTCGTTCGAAACATCGTCCCAATGGCCGATAATCATACGGCGAACGGAAGCCTCGCCCTCAAAAGCGGTATAATCGAACTCCGCCTTCGTGTTCACATGATAACGGAAGCGCTCGATTCCTTCCTCGGGCTTAATGGTTATATCGGCTGTCATCGAGGCGATATTGCTCACAGAGACATCGATACCATATGGGGCGGTACCGGCTTTTTTGGTCTTGAAGACGAGCGTCTTCGCTGCGCCTTTGGCCACTTGCCCTTCGCCGTCGATTTCACCGGCTATGATGATAAACTCCATATCGGAGTAAATATCCTGACGATAGCCGCTCGTGTCGAAAAAAGTGGTCTCGAAAACGTAAGTTTCGTCCTCGGTCGCTTCCGTACCGAAAGCACTTGCATAAGAATCCGGGGTAGCACCGACAAGGTTTGCAATGAAATCGTAGTCGGACTTGGAAAGGCAGACGTGCTTGTACTTGGCCACGCCTTCGGGCTTCATGATATGATAGGCGAAAGAAGTAGTCTTGACACTTTCGAGCGTAATCATGTCGGTGTAGGCGACATGCGTGTCAATCGACTCGGATACGAGTTCGCTGTAAAGGAAAGGGTTGAGGTTGCGTGCGGCGGCATAGAGCTTGTACTCGGTGTCACCAGAAAGGTCTTCGATTTTGACCTCGGCCTTTTTGGCACCTTCGAACATGGCTACGGTACCGTTTTCGAAGAGAGCCTCTGCATCGGCAATCGTTTCCGATGCCGGCAATACGGCGTAAGCATAGTCGGCTGCGCCGTTCGTAGTAATTGTAAATGATGCGGTTGTACGGGTTACATCACCCACCTCAACATTAATCGTGGGGGGGGGATTTTGCCGCCATTGCCACCATCGTCATCACTGCACCCCTGCAAACCAAACGTCGTCAGGAATGCGAATCCGGTCATGCCGAGAAATAAAGATGTACGCATAAATGTAATAAATGTAAGAAATTTGAAAATAAATGGGGTTAATCGTGCGGATACCGAAAAAACAAGCAGGCATCCAACCGCAAATATAAAAAAAATCGAATGCTTTTCTATATCCAAGAACTAAATTATCCAAGTAAAAAACGTAAATTTGCGCGCAAATAAAGAGAACGAGGATGGAATTTTTCAGCGATCTGATCCAATACGGCTACCTGTCGAATGCGCTGGCGGCATGTGTCCTCTCGGGCATAACGTGCGGCGTCGTAGGCACCTACGTCGTATGCCGGAGGATGGTTTTCCTCGCGGGCGGCATCACGCACGCCTCGTTCGGCGGGCTGGGCATAGCTTTCTACGCGGGAGCCAACCCCATAGCCGGGGCGATGGTCTTCGCCGTGCTTTCGGCGCTGGGCATCGAGTGGGCCGGGAGCCGGGGGCGCATCCGCGAGGATTCGGCCATCGGCATCATCTGGTCGGTGGGCATGGCCGTCGGGGCGGTCTTCATGGGCCTC
>ERZ780053.790-NODE-790-length-10637-cov-2.54914_pt1 | contig 10637 bp, 7 predicted proteins | sample MGYA00511088_ERZ780053 | MGnify/ENA primary metagenome ERZ780053 (study PRJEB29588, sample SAMEA2150866) | human gut metagenome | biome: human gut; feature: human-associated habitat; material: faeces | place: Denmark | collected 2008/2010 ...
ATCGGATCTCCGCAGATGAACTTCCTGGATGCAAAAGTAAAAGTTAACGGAAACGACGTTACTCTTACTGTTGGTAAATACAACATGAAACTGCCGGCTTCCAAAGCAAAAGCTGTTATCGACGGCGGATATGACGGAAAGACCGTTGTTATGGGTATCCGTCCTGAGAACGTACATGATTCTCAGATGTTCATCGAAACTTCCAAAGACAGCGTAGTTGAGTGCAAGATCAACGTATACGAGCTGTTAGGTGCAGAAGTTTACCTGTACTTCGATTGCGAAGGCTTCCCAATGACAGCCCGCGTAGATCCTCGTACAACTGCAAGAAGCGGTGATACCGTTAAATTTGCTCTGGATATGGAGAAAGTTCATCTGTTCGACAAAGAGACAGAGATCACCATTACCAACTAATCCATATGAACATCAGCGCGTATGCGCAAACATAGAGAAAAGGATCGGCATCCGTTCGGATGCCGGTCCTTTTTGCATATGCACCGCCCTCCTTTTGCGAAGCAAAAAATAGTTGCCAATGAGAAAAAAATAAGCTATAGTTATAGATAAGACGCACCCTGGAGTAAAATACGCCAGGAGAAAGGAAGTGGCAGATTTGGTATCAAGTCAGGTATTACAGAAAACCCTTGATGAATTAAGAAATATTACGAGAATTGATTTATGTGTGACGAATACGGATGGTGTTCTGCTGGTGACCACATTCCCGGAAACCGCGATTGATGCAGAAAGCATCCGTTCTTTTGTATTATCCGCTGCGGACAGCCAGATTGTACAGGAATATCATTATTTTAAAGTATATGACAACCAGAATGTGGAGTATATTTTGATTTCTAAAGGAAGCAGCGACGATGCATATATGATCGGAAAGGTTGCCGTATGTGAGATTCAGAATCTTATCATTGCATACAAAGAGCGTCTGGACAAAAACAACTTTATCCAGAACCTTCTTCTCGACAATCTTCTTCTGGTGGATGTCTACAACCGCGCGAAAAAGCTTCGCATCGACACAGATGTGCGCCGCGTTGTTTACATGGTAGAGACGAAGCTGGAAAAAGACATCAGCGCACAGGAGACAGTAAAGAGCCTCTTTGCTTCAAGACCGAGAGATTTCATCACCGCAGTCGATGAGAAGAGCATTATCATTGTAAAAGAACTGAAAGACACCGACACCTTCGAGGATATGAACCAGACCGCAAGAATGTTGGTGGATATGCTGAATGCGGAGGCCATGTCCCAGGTGCGCGTTTCCTACGGAAATCCGGTCAACGAGATCAAGAGTGTATCGCGTTCTTACAAAGAGGCGAAGATGGCACTCGAAGTAGGAAAAATTTTCTACGCAGACAAAAACGTGGTACCATACAACAACCTCGGCATCGGCCGTCTGATCTATCAGCTCCCGATTCCGCTGTGCGAAATGTTTATGACCGAAGTCTTCGGCGAAAATCTGCCGGATACGTTCGATGAGGAAACACTGACCACAATCAATAAATTTTTTGAAAATAACCTGAATGTGTCCGAGACATCCCGTCAGCTCTATGTACACAGAAATACTCTGGTGTACCGTCTGGAGAAGCTCGAGAAGAGCACAGGACTCGACATTCGTAAATTTGACGATGCGCTGACCTTTAAAATTGCCATGATGGTCGTAAGCTACATGACGTATATGAACAACAGCGAAAATCTGTAAAACCGTTCAGAGCCGTACAGGATTGCGGGAGTGCAAAGCACGGAGCAATCCGGGTATCGAAGGGGTCAAAAGACTTTTTGACCCTGACATTTTATCAACAACAAGAGGAGAGGAACGACATGATTGAATTACTGAACACAGGTGCATACCTTGTCAACGGAATCGATATCATCCCGGATACAGAAGAAGGCCGCGCGGAACTCAAAGCGCGTACCGGCGCTGTGCCGTGTCCGGCGGATGCTGCAAAAGAAACCATTGCCTATGGAATCTTAAAAGACCACAATGTTTCCGGCAACATGGAAAATCTGCAGATCAAATTTGACAAACTTACATCGCATGACATTACTTTTGTTGGAATCATTCAGACCGCGCGCGCGTCAGGACTGGAAAAATTCCCGGTACCGTACGTGCTGACCAACTGCCACAACTCCCTTTGCGCAGTCGGCGGAACCATCAACGAAGATGACCACATGTTTGGTCTTACCTGTGCGAAAAAGTACGGCGGCGTCTATGTACCGCCTCATCAGGCAGTAATTCATCAGTTTGCCCGCGAGATGCTTGCCGGCGGCGGAAAAATGATCCTCGGATCCGATTCCCACACCCGTTACGGTGCACTCGGAACCATGGCCATGGGCGAGGGCGGACCGGAGCTGGTAAAACAGCTTCTCTCCAAAACATATGATATCGCTATGCCGGGAGTGATCGCAATTTACATGACAGGCGCACCGCAGCCGGGCGTAGGACCGCAGGATATTGCACTTGCCATCATCGGTGCAGTCTTTGCAAATGGTTACGTAAAGAACAAAGTTATGGAGTTCGTAGGACCTGGCGTATCTTCCTTAAGCGCAGATTACCGGATCGGTGTGGACGGTATGACAACCGAGACAACGTGTCTGTCCTCCATCTGGAGAACCGATGAGAAGATCAGCGAGTTCTATCAGATCCACGGCAGAAGCGCAGATTACAAAGAGCTGAATCCTGGCGCGGTTGCTTACTATGACGGCGTTGTAAAAGTAGAACTCGACAAGATCAAACCGATGATCGCGATGCCGTTCCATCCGAGCAATGTTTATACCATTGAAGAGCTGAAAGCAAACCTCGATGACATCCTGAACGATGTAGAGAAGAAAGCAGCCATCAGCCTCGACGGAAAAGTTCCGTTCACTCTGAAAAATAAAGTACACGACGGAAAACTCCTGGTAGACCAGGGAATCATCGCAGGATGCGCCGGCGGCGGATTTGAGAACATCTGCGACGCAGCCGATATCCTGAAAGGCCACAGCATTGGCGACGATGCGTTCACCTTAAGTGTTTACCCGGCAAGTACTCCGATTTATATGGAGCTGGCAAGAAACGGAAAACTGGCAGACCTGCTGGAGACCGGTGCGATCGTCAAGACTGCATTCTGCGGACCGTGCTTCGGCGCAGGCGATACCCCGGCAAACAATGCATTCTCAATCCGTCACTCCACCAGAAACTTCCCGAACCGCGAGGGATCCAAAATCCAGAACGGACAGATTTCTTCCGTTGCCCTGATGGATGCACGTTCCATCGCCGCAACCGCAGCAAACAAGGGATTTCTGACTGCAGCAGATGAGTTTACCGGAACGTATACCAAACCGGCATACCACTTCGACAAGAAGATTTACGAGAACCGTGTCTTCGACAGCAAGGGTGTGGCAGATCCGTCTGTAGAAATCCAGTTCGGACCGAACATCAAAGACTGGCCGGCAATGCCGCAGCTTGCTGAGAACCTGATTCTGAAGGTTGTCTCTGAGATCCATGATCCGGTTACGACCACCGACGAGCTGATTCCATCCGGCGAGACTTCGTCCTTCCGTTCCAACCCGCTTGGACTGGCAGAGTTTACCCTGTCCAGAAAAGATCCGGCTTATGTGGGACGTGCAAAAGAAGTACAGGTTGCAGAGAAAGCCATCCAGGAAGGCAACTGCCCGGCAGAGGCACTTCCGGAACTGAAACCGGTCTTCGCAGCCATCCATACCCAGTACCCGGATATCGACAAGACAAACGTCGGTGTCGGATCCACCATCTTCGCTGTAAAACCGGGCGACGGCTCTGCGCGTGAGCAGGCAGCTTCCTGCCAGAAGGTATTAGGCGGCTGGGCAAACATCGCCAACGAGTATGCAACGAAGCGCTACCGCTCCAACCTGATTAACTGGGGCATGCTTCCATTCCTGATCCCGGCAGGAGATCTGCCGTTTGCAAACGGAGATTACCTTTTTGTACCGGAGATCCGCAAGGCAGTAGAAGAGAAAGCTGATGTGATCAAAGCGTACGTTGTAAAAGACGGAGCACTTGTTCCGTTCGAGATGACGTTAGGCGCGCTGACCGATGATGAGAGAGAAATCATCCGCAAGGGATGCCTGATCAACTATTATAGAGGATAAGTATTTGAGAAAGAGCTGTGTGGCAGGAGAAAAGTCTGTTTCATAGCTCTTTTTCTGCGCACTTATTTGAAATAAAATATCAGAAAACAATATAAAATTCAGAAAATAAACACAATAATTAAGAAAAGGAAAAGTGATATAAAAAAACAGTAAAAATATTTTAAAAATGTGTTGACAAATACTGGCGGATCTGTTATATTAAAATCACAAAGAAACAAGAAAACAAAAACCTAACCAAGAGGTACAAAGAGAAAGACTTGGGACCCCCTTTTCAAGAGAACAAACCATTTTCATAGAAAGAGACGAGAAATCTTCTATAGAAGAATGGAAAAAAAGGGAAAAGGAAGATGTTCTTAAGATGAGAGACTTCCGAAAGGAAAGAAAACCTGAGATAAAGATCCATACAAAAGAAGTTCGAAAGAAAACCTTTTGATAAACATGAGATCAGAGCAGATCTTAGGAAATCCTAAGGAAAAGATTTTCGGAGTGGAAATCTTAACCGCAAAGGAAAAGCCTCTGAAAAAGAACATCTTCCCGAAAAAAAGAAAATCTACAACAGGGAAATGGAAGAGAAACGATCTTTGAAATATCAAACGAAAGCGAAAACAAAGATCACAGATCGGTAAAGAAAGAAAACCAGTGAAAATCCTTGAAAGTAGAGAAAAAACTGAATATGGAAAATAAAGAAAAAGCGGTCGCTGTATCAGAAAAAATGATTGGTATGGCGATCGCTTTCTGTGTTGTGTAATTCGTCCGCCGGGGCTGTTTTTTTTGACAGATGCGGCGGAAATGGTGCATACTTCTTAAAGCATAACAGCGGAGAAATCCGTGTATCGAAAATAAGAAGTCAGAACAGGAGAAGAAAGTGGCTGGATTTTGCAGAGAAGATATTTTAATGGAAGATAACGATATTCTTGTTGTTCACAAGCACGCGGGTATGGCAGTGCAGAATGCGCGGATGGGACAGATGGATCTGGAGCATGCGCTGCTGAATTATTTGGCGAAGCAGACAAGGGCGGAAACACCGGGACAGGCGCGGACTCAGATTCCATATCTGGCGGTCGTTCACCGGCTCGATCAGCCGGTTGAGGGCGTGCTGGTGTTTGCGAAAAACAAAGACGCCGCAGGAAAACTGGGACGGCAGGTGAAGGACGGGACAATGAAGAAAGAGTATCTCGCCGTCTGTGAGGGAAAAATCGAAAAACAGGGCGTGCAGAAGTTTGAGGATTTCCTTGTAAAAGACGGACGGAGCAACACATCCCGCGTCGTACAGCCAGGCACCGCCGGAGCGAAAAAAGCGGTGCTGAAATATGAAGTGATAAGGACACAGGAGAACCGAACCCTGGTGCAGATCCACCTCGGAACGGGCCGCCACCACCAGATCCGCGTCCAGTTTTCCCATGCGGGATATCCGCTGGCGGGGGATGCAAAATATGGGGCGAAAGAGAAAGGATCTCTGGCGCTGTGCGCGCATCATCTCGAGCTGAAGCATCCGCGGACAGGCAAACGGCTTTCGTTTACCGTAAAACCAGAAGGTGAAATCTTCCACAGCTTTGTGTAACTATTCAGAGCTATGTGAAATTGCAAAAAAGTTCAGAAAATCATAAGAAAACAGGACTGGACTATTTTTACGGTTTGTGTATAATAGAGAAAGGTTATGTAACAAAACTGTAAAAAATAATGGAAAATGATTCATCAGGCAAAGCAGAAAGGGAGAATTATGAAACGCAGAATGATTGCAGTACTGCTTTCCGGAATCCTGCTGTGCTCGGCAGCTGGATGCGGAAAAGAAGCAGTGACAGACAAGAGCACCGCAGCATCGTCGTCTCAGGAAGTGACAGAAACTCCGGCGGCAGAAGAAAGCCCGGAGGCCTCATCGTCCAGCGCAGATTCTACAGCAGAGTCAGCCAGTGCATCCACATCTTCTGAAAGCTCTGGAGATGAAGGAAAAGAAGCAGACAAAAAACGAATAGAAATCACCGTTCCGCACAAGGACGGCATGGAAGCATTGTATGACACCGTGGATGGACTTACCGTTGAAAAAGGCTCTTACATCGCCGTGGTTGCAAAAGACTTAAGTGCCGGTTTCTGGAAAGCCGTAAAAGCCGGTGCACAGCAGGCACTTGACGATCTGAACGCCTCGCTTGGCTACAACGGAAACGACAAAGTTTATATGACATTTGAAGGCCCGGAAAATGAAAGTGACACCAACTCTCAGATCAATATCATCGACTCTGTCATTTCGGAAAATCCGGACGCGCTGATCCTTGGCATCATTGACCAGCAGTCGGGACAGGCACAGATGGAAGAGGCTTCCGACAGCCAGATTCCAGTCGTCATCGCGGATTCCGGTATCGAGAGTGATCTGATCACCTCGACATGTGCGACTGATCACGCAGCGGCAGCAAAGCTTGCGGCAGATCATCTCTGCGAGGCCATCGGCAACAGCGGAGAGGTTGCGATTGTTGCACATCAGTACAACACCGAGAGCAGCGTAGAGCGCGTGGAAGCATTTAAAAAAGAGATCGAAGAAAAATATACCGACGTGAAAGTGGTTCAGGTGAATTACGGAGATGGAGAAGAATCCATCGCGGACATGCTGAAAAATACACTTGAAACCTACCCGGCTCTGAAGGGCATCTTCTGTACGAACGAAGACATGGCAGACCAGACGCTGGATGCGCTGGCGGATATGGAAAATACTGAGCAGATTCAGATTGTCGGTTTTGATTCCGGTGAAAAACAGCAGAAAGCGATCCAGGAGGGACGCGAGTACGGTACCGTAACGCAGAATCCGTACGGTCTTGGCTATGCGGCAATCGTGGCGGCCGTCCGCGCGATTCAGGGACTTCCGGTAGATCAGAAGATCGATACGGGATATCAGTGGATCGACAAAGACACGATCGATCTGGAGACAAATCAGAAGTATCTTTATAACTGAAAATCAGGATAAAAAATGAACCCGGCAGACAAGGGAATGTTCCTTTGCCTGCCGGGTTTTCTGCGCTGCAGTGCGGATTACGAGTTCTGATCGTCTTCGTAAATTCTCTGTACCTCTTCGGAAATCTGCTGCCGGATCGCGGAGAGATCGACATCCGGGATGCCGTCCTCGGTGATCTGCGGTTTGGAAGGAGAGGTATACGGCTTCGTGTCGCCCATGGAAGCTTTTGGGGATGTTTCTTCTTCGTCAAACTCCTCCGGAGCGGCCGGTTTTGCGGATGGCCGGCGGCGGATGATTTTCGGAAGATCTTTCTCATCGTCGTCATCGTCAGGTTCTTCCGGAACAAAACGGAAATCGTACATGGTGTTCTGCGAAACACGGGTACGGTTCGACGGTTTCTGATAGCTGCGGTACGGATCTCTTGCGTTGCCGGAAGAAGAGGAAGAGGAGCCGCGGCGTTTCTTTTTCTTCTTTCTGGATGGAAGAGGATCGAAACCGGATCTGCGCTTCCGTCTGGCGCGCGCTTTTGCACGGTGTTCGCGTTCTTCTTCGTCGTCATCCTCCCAGTAGTCCGCCTCTTTCCACGGTTTAAACTGGAAGAGCATGCCTGCTGCGGCGAGAATGGCAGAGACAATCCAGAACATCATGTTCAGATCGAGGTCCTTGAAGAAATATGCCATGCGGATCGTCGTGAGGGCGCCGCAGATGGAGGTGACCAGGATTACGGAAATGCGTTCGAACGGAACGCAGATCAGGCTGATCACGAAAGCGACGAGGGCGACGAGTCCATAACCTGTGATATCGTTTGGATTGACGAGATGCCAGAGGCAAAAGCCGACGAGCCCGCAGATCAGAAGAAAAAGTCCGATCCGGTAGAGGACGAAGGCAATGATTGCGGTCAGAAGACCGGTGCCGACGGCAAGCGCCAGGGTGATCGTCGTGGTCTGATTCGTGTAGGTACCCGCTGCATAACCAGCGGCCGCGCCGAGAAAAAATCCGGGAATGACGCTCCAGAGTTTGCGGAGCGGATAGCCGAAGCAACAGTTCAGCAGGGCAAAAACAATCACAATCAGAAGAAGCTGCTGCTGGTAAACACCCATGACGTCCCGGACTTTATCGAGACCGCCAAGCAGCGTGTTGATGTTAAAAGCTTGCATATTCAGATTCATGATATTCACTCCTATATGATGTATCGGAAAAATAGATACAGGTTGTATTTTAGTACGGAACGGCGGTTTTGGCAAGTGAAATTGTGTTTGAGATCTGGGAAACGGCAGAATGGCGGCGGTGTGCATATGGTATAAGGAAGAGCAAAAAGGAAATAAAACAGGCATGAATCAGGATAGAGTGTATGAAAATAGAAGAAATTCCTATCAGGGAAATCCGATGGAGCGGCCGGAGCCGTTTTTTGCGGCACAGCCCTTATGGGGAAGAAGTATGGAGGAGCAGCAGGAAGCGCGGGAACGGCAGCGGATGCAGTCGTATTATTCCCGGACGGCATCTGATCTGCAGCGGCTGGTGGAGGCAGAGTGTGACCGCATGGATTACCGCGGCAGCATGATGTACGACGAATTCCCGGACCGGCTCATGATGGAGCACACCTGCCGGAATATCGTACGTCAGTACGGCAGGGAAAACGGCGGGAAGGATGAGAAAACGGCAGAAGAGGAACTGCTCGATTTGATCGGCGTTCTTTTTTATAATGAAATGTTCCGGAGGCGGAGCAGGAGGAAACATTATTACAATCTGTGGCTTTAAACCGCGCCATAAAGTAATAAGAGGGTAACACATTTTTAATAATTTTTCTGTTGTGGTTTTGCGGAAAACAGATTACAATATTAGCGGGGTTGTAAGGGGCTTTATTACACATGTTTACAAACGATTCAGAAAGTTTGGAGAGTATAAATGGAATTACAGAAATTATTACAGGATGAAATCCGGGAAGGGCTGTACCGTATCACGATCAGCGGCCCAAGAGGGGACAGTGAAGTGTCCAAAGTGAGAATACGCCCGGTTGAAATAAAAGGAAAACTGCTCTTTCAGTGCCAGGAGACCGTCGGCACGAAGGAGTTTCATAAAAATATGACAAAAGACGACGTGATCACCCGGATCAGCGACTGGATGAACGGAACCTTCAAGCAGATGCAGCTCGAATCCGACACCTGCACAGCATCCGTTCTGGTCAGCAAAAAGGGAACGATGACGATCAAAAAGAAACCGCATATGAAAGGAACCGGCAAACCCGTCAATCTGGCGCACAACCGGAAGAAACGGTATATTCTGGAAGAAGGAATCCCGGTTCCTTTTTTACAGGATCTCGGTGTTATGACAAAAGAAGGCAAAATCGTGCGGACCCGCTACGACAAGTTCCGCCAGATCAACCGCTTTCTGGAGTTCATCGAAGATATCCTGCCGCAGCTCCCATCGGACCGCGAGATCACGATTCTCGATTTCGGCTGCGGAAAATCGTATCTGACGTTTGCGATGTATTATTACTTCCGCGAACTGAAAAAACTGGATGTCAATATCATCGGACTTGACTTGAAAGAGGATGTCATCGCAATCTGCAACGGACTGGCAGAAAAATATGGCTATGAAAAGCTGCATTTCTATCAGGGTGACATCGCTTCTTATACCGGCCGCGACGAGGTCGATATGGTGGTGACGCTGCACGCGTGCGACACGGCGACTGACTATGCGCTGGAAAAGGCCGTCAAATGGAATGCAAAAGTTATTCTTTCCGTTCCGTGCTGCCAGCATGAGCTGAACCGCCAGATTGCAAACAAAGAACTGTATCCGATCATGGATTACGGTATCTTAAAAGAGCGCATGGCGGCGCTTCTGACCGACGGAATCCGGGCAAAGCTTCTGGAGAATGCAGGCTATGAGACACAGATTCTTGAGTTCATCGACATGGAGCATACGCCGAAGAACCTTCTGATCCGCGCAGTAAAACGCCAGGAAGGCTCGAAAAAACTGCCGGAAGAACTGAAAGTGTGCATGGAAGCGTACCATGTGAAGCCGACACTGGCAGACCTCCTCACAGAAAAGGAGGAGCCGTGATGAATAAAAGAGCAGCAAGGATTCTGATCCTTTTTCTTGTTTTTGCCGCATCAGTCGGTGTGTTCACACACCTGATGAGCCATGAGACGACGGAGAATGCGACCGATCTGGACGCAGCGAGTCTTCCGGTGCTGTACATGAAGACCGCGGACACGACAGTGAACCGCATGTACGGATACCGCCAGAGAAAACCTGACCCCGCTGCCGACGGACCGTTCGCTTACGCTTGAAATTGATGCGAAGGGACAGAAAATTAAAAACGTGACCTATACGGTGGAAAGCACAGACGGCGGAGCGCTGATTGAAAACTCGGTGCTGAAATCGTTTGACGAGGACGGAAGCTATCTGAAAGCAGACTTCCAGTTAGAGACCGCGATTCTGATGAATCAGGAATATACGCTGAAGCTCGAGGTTGCCTACGGGGACGGCCAGTCTGCATGGTATTACACCCGCATTGTACAGCGCAACGGCGTGGAGGTCGGCGATTATCTGGCCTACACGCAGATGTTTGCGCCGAAAAGCCTGG
>ERZ780053.792-NODE-792-length-10629-cov-2.25421_pt1 | contig 10629 bp, 8 predicted proteins | sample MGYA00511088_ERZ780053 | MGnify/ENA primary metagenome ERZ780053 (study PRJEB29588, sample SAMEA2150866) | human gut metagenome | biome: human gut; feature: human-associated habitat; material: faeces | place: Denmark | collected 2008/2010 ...
TTGATTCAGAGATGCTTGAAGAAGTTATAGTGGTAGCTTACGGTACTGCGAAGAAGTCTGCATTTACCGGATCTGCGAGTGTTGTAAAGGCAGATAAACTAGAAAAGCGCCAAGTATCCAACATTACCAACGCATTGTCGGGTAGTGTAGCCGGTGTACAAACTACAAGCAGCAACGGCCAACCAGGAACTTCAGCCACAGTACGTATTCGTGGTATTGGTTCTATGGCATCCAGCAGCAATCCGTTATATGTAGTAGATGGAATTCCTTTTGATGGTGATATTTCTTCTATCAATTCACAGGATATTGAAACTATGACTGTACTGAAAGATGCTGCCGCAGCTGCTTTGTATGGTGCACGTGGTGCTAACGGTGTTATCTTGGTTACCACTAAAAAGGGTAAGGACGGTAATGCACGTGTATCTGTAGATGCACGTTGGGGTAGCAATTCCCGTCAAGTAGGCAAATACGACGTGATGGAAAACCCTGATACGTACATGGAAACTCTCTATAAGGCTCATTACAATGCCGCTTATTACAAATTGGGACGTACCCCAGAAGCAGCGCACACTTATGCTAATACACAGTTGTTCCCGGCAATCGGTTACCAAATATATACATTACCTCAAGGTGAGGGTCTTATCGGTATGGATGGTAAAATCAATCCAAATGCGAAGTTGGGCTATAGTGACGGACAATATTACTATACTCCGGATGATTGGACAGATGGAACGATCTCCAGTCAAATGCGTCAAGAGTATAACTTGAGCGTATCAGGTGGTACAGATCGTTTGAACTACTATTTCTCTGCCGGTTACCTGGAAGATAACGGTGTTATCGAAAATTCAGGTTTCAATCGTATTTCTACGCGTTTGAATGTAGACTACCAAGCAAAAAAGTGGCTGAAATTCGGCACCAGTTTAGGATATACTAACTCCAAGAGCAAGTATCCGGGCGACCAAACAGCTACTGCTTCTTCAGGAAACGCTTTCTTGCTGGCAAATAATATTGCTCCAGTTTATCCGATGTATGTACGTAACGCTGATGGTTCACTGGCTTACGACAAGAATTCAGGTAACAAGATTTATGATTATGGTGATGGTAGCAGTACAAACAGCACGCGTAACTTTATGTCCATGTCAAACCCCAAGGGTGACTTGCTTTATAATAAAGAAGAATACCTGATGGATATCCTTAACGGTAAATGGTTCATCGAGTTGTCCCCTATTGAAGGACTGAAACTAACAGGTTCATTAGGTGCCTATATTGATAATACACGTTATAATGTTTTGGGTAACAAGTATTATGGACAGTCTGCAAGTTACGGTGGTACTGCACAACAAGAACACATACGTACATCCGCCTTCAACCAGCAATACCTGGCTACCTATAAGAAAAGCTTCGGCATGAACAATTTCGATGTTCTGTTAGGTTATGAGAGCTATGACTACCGCTATGAATATAGTTATGCAACCGGGCAGAATCTTTATAAGGATTATGATTTCACGGTAAACAACACTATCGATAACAAACGTGGTGGTGGTGCTCGTTACGAATCTTCTACCAGAGGTATTATCAGTCGAATCAATTACGACTTTGATGAAAAATACTTTGCCAGTGCTTCTTACCGTCGCGACGCTTCTTCTCGTTTCCATCCTGACAAGCGTTGGGGTAACTTCTGGTCGGCCAGTGTCGCATGGGTTATCAGCAAAGAAGCATTTTTGGAAAATACAGAATGGATTGATATGTTGAAGCTAAAGGCTTCGTTTGGTCAGCAAGGTAACGATGCATTGCTGAGAAACGGTTATGCAAACTACTATCCGTATCTGGATCAATACTCCATGACCGGTGCTAATGGTATATTCTCGGATGGTACACTTTATTATAAAGGTAATCCAGACATCACTTGGGAAAAAAGTAACTCCTTCAATATAGGTACTGACTTCACACTGCTCAACCATAAATTAGAAGGTACAATAGAATATTTCAACCGTAAGACTAGCGACATGCTTTATAATAAGCCGGTAGCAAACTCCAACGGTTACAGTTCTATTCCAATGAACATTGGTTCGATGACTAACTCGGGGGTAGAAATTGAATTGAATTATACTCCGATTGATATCAATAATTTGAAGTGGAACATTTTTGGGAATGCTACTTTCCTGAAAAATAAAGTAAATAAGCTGCATCCTGATTTGAATGGTGAATTAATCAATGGTTCACGTATTTATCGCGAAGGTGAATCTATGTACCAACTTTATCTAGTGAAATATGCAGGTGTTGACCCCACTACCGGACAATCTTTGTTCTGGGCGAAAGATGATGAAGGAAACGCCTATACAACAGCAGACTATGCTGTCGCTTCTAATTGCAAAGAAGCTACCGGTGATTTGCTTCCGACCGTCTATGGTGGTTTTGGTACTAGCTTGGATTTCTATGGTTTTGATTTTTCTATCCAGTTCTCTTATCAGCTGGGTGGTAAACTGTGGGATTATACTTATCAAGACTTGATGCATGGTGGCAGCAACAGTAATGCCGGTTACAACTGGCATAAGGACATTGCTAAAGCTTGGACGGCAGAGAATCCGAATACAGATGTTCCTCGTTTGTGTGCAACCGAAAACTATGATGCAGGTTCAAGCTCCGACCGCTGGATTGTTTCTTCCAACTACTTGTCTATTAACAATATTACTTTAGGTTATACATTGCCGAAAAGAATCGTACGCAACCTGGGAATAGAATCACTTAGAGTTTATGGTGCTGCCGACAATGTTGCATTGTTTGCTGCACGTAAAGGATTAGATCCACGTCAAGGTTATGTATCATCTACCACCTCTACGTATGGTGCATTACGCAGTATTTCGGCAGGAGTGAAATTAACGTTCTAAACTATACTAACTATAAAGCAGAATAACAATGAAAGATATAAAATTTAAAATATTCGCATCGGCACTTGCAAGTGTATTGCTTGTGGGGTGTAATGATTTGGATACCGAACCACTGGGTGCTGTTGTTACAAGCGACCAGAAAGAAGAAGTTGTTAAAAACGACCCAGAAATGGTATCGGCAAGTGTAACGGGTATCACTGCGATGTTCAGTGTATATGGCAATGCCATCCCCACTTCTTTTGGACACGACGACTTCGGTTATGGTTCAATTATGCTGAACTTGGACAGCCGCGGCACGGATATGGTTGGTTTAGATATAAACTATAACTGGTTTACCCGTTCTATGACTTTTGAGGATCTTTTCTTTAACTATCGCCCGACAAACATATTATGGCGTACGATGTACAACCAGATCTATACTGCTAATGGAGTAGTGAGTACCATCGACCCGGCTACGGAAGATAGCTCTCTAAAGTACTACCTGGCACAAGCTTTGTCTATACGTGCATTCGATTATTTTGTATTGGCACAGATGTATCAGCATACTTATAAAGGGAATGAAAGCAAGCCTTGCGTTCCTCTGATTACAAACGAAAATGCCAATGAGGCTGCTGCAAATGGTTGCGCCCGGTCTACCGTGCAAGAAGTTTACGATCAAATCATGAGTGACCTGAACAAAGCTGTATCTTTATTAGAAGCTACTGACAAAACCCGCGGTACCGATAAGCGCTATATCAGTAAGGAAGTAGCTTATGGTTTACGTGCACGTGTCAATCTGACCATGCAAAATTGGACTGCGGCAGCTGAAGACGCTCAAAAAGCCATCAACGGTAGTGGTACACCTTATAGCCGCGAAGAAGCAGGTGCTCCGGGCTTTACGGAGAGCAGTGACCACTCTTGGATGTGGGCTATTATAATTGCCGAAACAGACCGTGTGGTAACTTCCGGTATTGTGAATTTCCCTTCACATATGGGATCACTGAATTATGGATATGCTTCAGTAGGATCATGGCGTATGATCAACAAGAAGTTGTATAACGAGATTCCTGATACAGACGTTCGTAAAGGATGGTGGCTCGATGCCAATAAGCACTCTGACAATTTGAATGCAACACAAGTAGCCCAAGCTACAAAATATGGTTGTCCCGCTTATACCCAAATGAAATACGGTCCTTATAAAGGAGTAATGGCTCAAAGCACTAACGCAAGCGACATTCCTCTGATGCGTGTGGAAGAAATGTACTTGATTTTGGCAGAAGCACAAGCTATGGGTGGGAATCCTTCAACCGGCGCAGCTACTTTACAAAAGTTTATAAATGACTATCGTGACCCTGCCTATGTTTGTACCGCTTCCAGTGCAACAGCCGTACAGGATGCAGTATGGCAGCAACGCCGTATTGAACTTTGGGGTGAGGGCCTTTCTTATTTTGATATTCTGCGACTGAACAAAGGTATCGACCGTCGTGGAGCAGGATTCCCTGCCGCTTATGTATTTAACGTGCCGGCTGGTGATAACACCTTGATCTACCGTATCCCTGAAAGTGAAGAACAAGGTAACTCATTGATCTCGGCATCAGACAATAATCCGGTAACATCAATTCCGTCTCCGGTTACAGACAACTAATGAACATAGGTAACAAACTGAAAAAATAGCATTATATGAATTTCAATAAATCAATTCTATCCATAGCGCTGTCGGTAGCGGCTGTCATGTTTGTCGGCTGTAGTACCGATGGTTATTGGGACAAAGCCCCGATAGACAGTGAAGTGAAATATACGTTCGACCAGAGCGAACAAACCTATACCGTAGCAGGTACTGAAACGTTGACTGAAATCAAGGTTTCTCTGACACGCAATACCAATGTAGGTGCATCGACCATTGCCGTAGATGCAAAATTTAACGATCCTGCATTGAGCGGACCGGCTGAGGTAACATTTGCAGATGGTAGTAATACCGCCATTTATACGATTGCAGTAGGCGACATTCAAGTAGGTGTTTCTTATAAAGCGACTCTTTCCATAGCAAAGGATAACACCTCTGTATCAGGCAATTCTACCACAACTATTAATTTAAGCAAATTGTACAATTGGGTAGCAGCCGGTAGCGCTCAGTTCTATACTTCATGGTCAGGAACCATCGACGATAACGGTTTGGTAGGTGACGGTGTGAAAGTGGATATAGAAAAGGCAGAAGGTGGTAATGGTTTGTACCGACTAGTAAGTCCCTACTATTATTCAGAAACAGCAGCCGGTGCAACAGGAGTGACTTTGGAAAAGGGACACCACATACAGTTCACCGTTAATGCCGCTAATGGAGCACCTGTCGGATTCCCAACTACGGTTCAGAAAATGGGTGAAGCGAGTGCAGACGATGGCAACTATTACTTTGCCTACACACCGGGTAAGAACAACTGTGCATTCGAAAACGATGACAACCTCTATATAATCAACGCCTTGGTAGGTTATGATGAAGGTGGAAGCAACGTTAGTCTGGGTTGGTATCAGACCGTAGCATTTATCTGGAACGTAAATTATCCATGGTGATAATCATACGATAACTGAACATTTTAAATACCTCCGAATGTCCAACCTGACATTTGGGGGTATTTTTATATCAGGCCTTCTTTCAAAATATCCACCAATATCGGCTTTACCCCACTCACAAAACACTCCACAGCAATTACCATCAGAATAAGTCCCATCAGGCGCATCATCACATTATTTCCCGTTTCCCCTAAAACTTTTACCAGTCGCGTAGAGGCACGCAAGATGAAAAATGTAATCAAGTAGATAAAGGCGATCATACCAATCAATACACCTTTCATTTGGATAGTATGGGCATCCTGCATCAACACAATGGCGTTCGCTATGGCACCGGGACCGCAAAGCATCGGAATCCCTAAAGGGGTGACGGAGATGTCATCGGCATAAGTTTTAATCTCTTCATCTTTCAATTTCATTTGTGTATAACGTGCTTGCAACATATCAAAACCAATTTTAAAGATGATGACACCACCGGCTATACGAAATCCGTTTGTAGAGATCCCAAAGAACTTGAACAGGAACTGACCTGCAAAGGTAAAGACCATAATCGTGATGAAAGCCACTAATGTAGCACGAGACACTACAGACTGTCGCTCCTTATCCGTCATTCCATGGGTCATGGGCAAAAAGGCGGGCATAGTCCCGAGAGGATTTGTCAACGTAAAGAAAGAAGTGAAACAAAGCAAAGCGAAAGGTAAAATAGTATCCATAGCTGCAAATTATGTGTTTACGCTGACAAAATTACAACTAATCCCTCAATGTCACAACAATTGGAGCAACTCTTTCAAATCTGTAATCTGATAAGTAGGCTTAAATGGAAACTCGGTACGTCCTGTTACATTATAGAACACTTGATGCATACCTACTCCCTGAGCACCCGTTATATCATTTTCCCAGCTGTCACCCACCATCAACGATTCACGCAGTTCAGACTGAGTAGCCGACATGGCAAAATGGAAAATCTCGGGCCATGGCTTCAAGACACCAATATCATCTGATAGAACTACTTTCTTGAAATAATGGTCAATTCCGGCAGAACGCATTTTGTGGCATTGCAGTTCCTGAAATCCATTGGAGAGGATATAAAGATTATATTTAGGTACCAAATATTCCAGCACTTCCTGCGCATGGGGCATCAATCTGCTTTTTGTAGGAATAACCGCAAAGAAGTCATCAGAAAAAGCTTTCGCTAAAGCCGCATCCCCCTCTCCTACTGCCTCCAGCGGATAGAGAAAACGTTGACGATTCAATTCTTCCTTTGTCACTTTTCCATCTGCATATTCTGCCCACAATTCGATATTACGCTTCTCATAGAGTTCATAGAAATGTTCAAAAGACCGAAAATAGCGATCATATTCATATTTGCGATACATTTCCTCAAATGTATCACGGGCATTAAAAGAAAAGGCCCAGAGAGTATCGTCCAGGTCGAAAAAAATATTCTTGTACTGCATATAAAAAGAAAATGGCAGGGATAACCCTTCCCTGCCATTCTTATAATTTAATTAAGTTATTTTACTTGGATAACCAGGTATCTGGATACGCTCCAGAAATCTTTCGGATTCGTAATCTTCAGAACGAGCTGATCTTTATCATCTTTCTCCAAAGCATAAGAACCTGCCGGATGAGTGGTCAAGACATCTGCACTCTTGGAATACAACTTAATTTCTTTCGTTGTACGAATATCAACCTGAGTAAAGTAATCCTTATTGATATCACTATCCTTAAGCACTTGCTTTTTCTGGAAGAGACCGGTATTTGTCAGAATATTCTGATCCTTCAGTTCTTTCTTTGTTCCGAAAACAAACCAAGCAGTGTTCAGTGCCTTATCCTGCTCAGCTACGGTTTTAGCTTTTGCTTCATTTTCGGCAGTAAGCACTTCTTTGTCAGTTGACAGGCCGGTCACAGCTGCATCCAGTTCCTGAATACGAATATTCTTGGAGGCAAGTTCAGCCTGCAATTCCTCGATACGCTGGGTTTTGGCTACCAATTCCTGGGTCAGAGATTCTACAGCTTTCTTCAACTGGGTAGAGTTATTCTTGCTACTTTTCAGCATAGCTTCCAGTTTAGCGATCTGCTCTTTGTTTTCCTGCATTTGTTTCTGGATAAATTCAATATCAGTGGCAATCTGCTGTTTAGCTGATAAAGAACCTTCTGAAACCGCACCACGCTGCAAGTCTACGCGGCTTTCGGCGGCATTGATTTGGCGGAAGCCTTCAGAGATATCATTGAAAGTACCCATCATTTCATCCAGTTCAGCATTACGCTGAGTAAGTTCCATCAAAAGAGAATCATTTTCAGCTTTCAGTTGGTCTTTACTTCCACCTGACAAGCCGTCGCACGATGCCATAACGGCCGCACATACAATTAAAACTGCTAACTTTTTCATACGCTTTTGTTTTACGTTGGTTAATGAAGTTATTTAATCGTCTATTCCTGCTACTACTATTACTATTTCTCCACGCGGGTCATTGGCCGTGAAATGCTCAATCAATTCAGTCAGAGTGCCACGCACCGTTTCTTCGTGCATCTTCGAGATCTCTCGGGATACAGATGCCTGACGTTCCGCACCGAAATGCTCTGCAAACTGAGTCAGCGCTTTCACCAGACGGTGGGGAGACTCATAAAACACCATGGTACGGCGTTCCTCTGCCAATATCTTCAGACGTGTCATACGTCCTTTCTTCTGCGGAAGAAAACCTTCGAAACAGAATTTTTCATTTGGCAAGCCCGAAGCAACCAAAGCCGGCACAAGAGCTGTAGCCCCCGGCAAACATTGTACTTCAATACCGTTGCGAACACACTCACGCACTACCAGAAAGCCCGGATCAGAGATTCCCGGTGTGCCTGCGTCCGATATTAATGCAACAGTTTCACCTGCCTTTATTCTATTAACAACACTTTCCACCATTTTATGTTCATTAAACTTATGATGGGATTGCATTGCGTTCTTTATTTCAAAATGCTTCAGTAAGATTCCGGAAGTGCGCTTATCTTCGGCAAGAATCAAATCCGCCTCTTTCAGAATACGAATAGCCCGGAATGTCATATCTTCCAAATTTCCTACCGGAGTAGGCACTACATAAAGTTTTCCCATATCCGTAATTGCTTTAGCTGAAGTATTTCTTAAGAAGTTCTATAAAATCAACCACCGTTTCATTCTCTTCATCAGGATTAACGGTAGAAGAAAAGAGTTCCAATGCCTTTTCTAATGAAGGAGCAGCACCCAATTGGTGTATTACTTCATTCATACGGGCAGTATCACCGCCAAAAATCTCACGGGCAAAGCGGAATGAGTCATTCAGACTGATAGCATGCCGCAGATCAGTGGCCGGTTTTATCCGTTCTGCTAAAATAGGCGATGCAGAAGATATTATTGCGGACGGTTCAGACTCGGGTTTGGGCGTGGACTCAGGCTTGGGAGATACTACCTCTACCGGCTTGGTGATTTCAACAACGACTGGTTCTACAGGAATCGGTTTAACCGGTTCAGGAGCAGCGGCCGGTTCGGGAATAACCACTGGAGCGACAGGAGCTTCAGGAATGGCAACTACCTCTACGGGAGTTTCGTCCAGCAGTTTCTGCAAAGCATCCAGTCGTGCACGCATCTGCTGTATATTCCGTTTAGCTACTACCTTCAATGTAGGGTTGGCGTCTGTTGCAAGAACTTGCATTAAATATTTCAGTTCCTGAATATCCAGTTCTATGTCGTCCAATAATGTCTGCATTTCCTTTCGCATCACAAATGTTAATGCCGCAAATGTAGAAATAAATAATGAAAAAATATCGGAAAGCCATTAAAAGTGTTATTTTTGCGGCTAAAATAAACATTTTAGAACAATGGTATTATTCTCGGAAGACCATATACAGGAAACCAATCGTAGAGGAAGAATCGAAGTTATATGCGGCTCAATGTTCTCTGGTAAGACGGAAGAACTGATCCGCCGTCTGAAACGCGCTAAATTCGCCAAACAGCGCGTAGAAATATTCAAGCCTGCCATTGATACGCGCTATTCGGAAGAAGAGGTTGTATCTCACGACAGCCATTCCATTGCTTCTACGCCGATTGATTCATCGGCAAGTATCCTGCTGTTCACCTCAGAAATCGATGTAGTAGGTATCGACGAAGCGCAATTCTTTGATAATGGTCTGATTGATGTGTGTAATGAGCTTGCCAATAATGGCATACGTGTTATCGTAGCAGGTCTGGATATGGACTTCCGCGGTCTTCCCTTCGGTCCTATGCCGGGACTTTGCGCCATTGCAGATGAAGTATCCAAAGTCCACGCTATCTGTGTGAAATGCGGACAATTAGCCTCCTTCTCACACCGCACTGTCAAGAACGACAAACAAGTCCTTCTGGGAGAAACAGCTGAATACGAACCCCTCTGCCGGGAATGTTATCTGCGGGCAATAAAGGGGGACCGGACTGCCACCGGTGGATAAACTATAAATAAAAAGCAAAAGCCTTATGGAGCGTAAGAAAATTACATTCGACAGTTTTATCCGTGCTGTCATTCTCGGTGCTATCATCATTGGGGTATTAATGCTCCTGAAGCGATTGAGCGGCGTATTGCTTCCGTTCTTCCTTGCTTGGCTTATTGCTTATCTGATATATCCATTGGTAAGCTTCTTCCAGCATAAGCTACGGCTAAAAAACAGAATAATATCTATCTTTTGTGCCTTGTTTACTCTCAGCGTTATAGGAAGCGTTGCGTTCTATCTGCTTGTGCCGCCTATGATTCAGGAATTCCTGCGGGTAAAAGATTTATTGATAGAATACTTCAGCACCACTCATACAGCAAGCAATGTCCCCACTACCCTCTCCGAATTTATCCGGCAGAATATCGACCTTCACATCTTAGAGCAAATGTTCAGCCAGGAGAATATATTGGATGCCCTTAAAGTAACCGTTCCTAAACTATGGTCGCTTATATCGGAGTCTATCAACCTCTTATTCGGGTTCTTCACCGTCTTCCTTATCCTATTATATATAGTGTTTATTCTGCTTGATTACGAAAGTATTTCCGAAGGTTGGGCACACCTGATGCCAAAGAAATACCGGAAAACAGTAACCGGCATACTGAATGATGTAAAAGACGGCATGAACAGATATTTCCGCGGACAGGCATTAGTAGCTTTGTGCGTAGGCATTCTATTCAGTATCGGCTTTCTGATTATTGATTTCCCGATGGCC
>ERZ780053.793-NODE-793-length-10622-cov-2.90877_pt1 | contig 10622 bp, 8 predicted proteins | sample MGYA00511088_ERZ780053 | MGnify/ENA primary metagenome ERZ780053 (study PRJEB29588, sample SAMEA2150866) | human gut metagenome | biome: human gut; feature: human-associated habitat; material: faeces | place: Denmark | collected 2008/2010 ...
CTGCGGGGTGTGATTCTTGAAATAGGGGAGCAGAGCAGCGCCCGCGACGAAAACCTGCGGCAGAGCGCCGACGACGGAGCGGGTTATTGAACTGACTCCGAAGAGCTTCGTTCGCTCGATTCCGCTCGGGGTTATCGAAAAGGCGAGAGCGCCCATCGGGATATCAAACGCCGTGTAGGTGACGTCGAGCATGACGAAAAGGAAGGTGGTGTAAATAATGTTGAAAACGGGGCTCGCGTTTGCGCTGCCGACGAAGAACAGCACCATGACAAGCGAAACGAACAGCGGCGCCCATTTGATATAGGGTCGCATCTGACCGTCCTTTGTCCTTGTTTTGTCAACAAGAACGCCCATCATCGGGTCGTTTATCGCGTCGAAGATGCCGCAGAAAAATCTGATCTTTGACGCAACGCCCATGGGGTTCGGGAGTTTTTTGAAAAGAACATCGGTCAGGAAGAAGTTTATGTACTTCGAACTGGTCATGCTCGTGTTCATGCCCTGCGCGCCGCGGCCGAGGGCATAAGATAGCGTCTCTTTCCAGGTCAGTACGGTTTCTTCTCCGACATCGCTCTTGACGATTTTTGAGTTGAGAAAATCGGATACTTTGCTCACTTCATCATCTCCAGATAAAAATTGAAACAATTATGTAATTGTATTATATAACCTGCACTGAGAAAAGACAAGAAACAAATAAGCAAAAAATGTCCGATTTAAACGAAAAAATAAAAAAGTATATATTTTTTGTGCCGGAGTTTACTTTTGGCGCCCGTCTTGGTATTATTATGTATAGATAAATAAACTTGAAACGGAGGAGTTTCAGTGTCAGAAAAGATCAAGGTTGCGATAATCGGCTGCGGCGCGATAGCGAACTCTGCGCACATCCCCGCATATATGAAAAACGAAAAGGCGGAGATAAAGTATTTCTGCGATATTATCCCCGAGAGAGCGGACGCTGCGGTCGAAAAATACGGCTGTGGAAGAGCGGTCTATGACTATCACGAGATACTTGACGACCCGGAACTTGATTCAGTTTCCGTCTGCACCCATAATGACCTGCACTCGGTCATAGCGATAGACTTCATGCGAGCGGGCAAGGATGTTCTCAGCGAGAAGCCCGCCGCGCGCGTGCTCTCTGAGGCGCTCGAGATGCAGCGAGTCTCCCATGAGACGGACAGAATTCTCAGCATCGGCGTGTGCAACCGCTTCGGTAACGCGGTCAATCATATAAAGGATCTTATAGACGCAGGCGAGCTCGGTGAGGTCTACCATGTCTATGCGAGCTTCCGCGCGAACCGCTCCATTCCCGGAATCGGCGGGGACTTCACCCGCAAGGCGGCGTCCGGCGGCGGCGCGCTGATAGACTGGGGCGTGCATTATCTCGACCTCATTCTCTATTGCTGCGGCGAGCCCAAGCCCCTGACCGCATCGGGCGAGGCGTTCTGCAAGCTCGGCAAGAACATAAAAGACTATGTCTATACGAACATGTGGGCGGAGAATACCGCCGACAAGGACGGCGTTTTCGATGTTGACGATTCCGTCACCGGCATCGTCAGAACCGACGGCCCGACCATAACCTTCAACGGCGCGTGGGCGGAGAACATCGGCGAGGATGAGACATATATCGATTTCATCGGCGACAAGGCGGGCATAAGGCTCGAATACGGTGAGGGCTTTGTTATCTATTCCGTCAAGAACGGCATGCTCATGCGCAGCGAGCCGAAGTTCAGAACGAACAATTTCTACGAAGCGGAGATAAATTCGTTCGTCGACTGCGTTATAAATCATGAGCATAACCGCGCCGATATCGATCTCGCCATCGGAACTTCCAAAATAATGCAGGCGATATATGACTCGTCCGAGCTGCACAGAGAGGTCGTTATCGACTGATTGCTTGAAAATCGGCGGAATTTGTGCTATACTCGCCAAAAAGAGGTGATTTGATTGAAGATCTCCACAAAGGGACGCTATGCCATGCGTCTGCTTATCGATTTGTATGAAAATCAGGGTGACGGCTTCGTTGCTCTCAAGGATATTGCCGCAAGGCAGGATATATCGAAAAAATATCTCGAACAGATTGTACCCGCCTTAACGGGCGACGGGATTTTGAAGACTTCGCGCGGATTCCAGGGCGGCTACCGCCTTGCGCGCGAGCCGGAGGATATCCCTGTCGGCGATATACTGCGCCTCACCGAGGGCAGCCTTGCGCCCGTGGCGTGCCTTGACAGTAAGTCCAACGAGTGCCCGCGCTGTGCGGATTGCCTGACTCTTCCGCTTTGGCAGGGACTCGAGCGCGTCATCAACGAATATCTCGACGGCGTGAGCCTGCGCGATGTCATTGACGGGAATATAAAATAAGATATATTTTTTATTGAAGCCGCTGTGTTTTGCAGCGGCTTCTGACTTTTTTATGCGGGACACGCATAGATATATAGCAGATAAAAACAAAGGAGAAATAAAAAATGAAACGCCTTTCTGCCTGCATTGTTCTTTTTTGCCTGCTCTGCTCATGCGCCCGGATTCCCGCAAAACTTCCGGAACAGACGAGCAATAGCACAACGGAAACTTCCGCCGTTTACACTCCGAAGCCTGATGAGATTCGCGCCGTGTGGATAAGCTGCTACGAGCTGCCTGATGCAGCTCAGGGCGAAGAAAAATTCCGCGAGCGGGCGGAGGAGATGTTTAATAATGTCGCGGATATGAAGCTCAACACAGTCTTTGTCCATGTCCGCGCCTTTGCCGATGCCGTCTATCCGTCGAAGCTTTTCCCGTGGTCAAAATATTCCTGCAAGGGGAGCGACCCGGGCTTCGATCCGCTGAAAGTGATGGTCGAATGTGCTCATAAATCCGGACTCAAAATTCACGCGTGGATAAATCCGTTTCGCGTCAGCTCGTCCGATAATATTGACTCTCTGCCGCAGGGGAGCCCGGCGAAAAAGCTCATCGGTACGGATTCTGTTATCCAGCTCAAAAACGGAATATATTTCGACCCCGCGTCAACCGATGTCCACGCGCTGATATATGACGGCGTGCGCGAAATTTTGGATGGATACGAGGTCGACGGCATACATATCGACGACTATTTCTATCCCACGCGCGACGAGAGCATAGACCGCGCGGAATATGAAGCTTATGTCTCCGGCGGCGGGGATAAAGGACTCAACGAGTGGCGGCGCGACAGCGTCAGCGCGTTCGCGGCGGGTCTCTATTCGCTCGTCAAGAGCTACGGCAGCGACAAGATATTTTCGATAAGCCCCGCGGGCAATATCGACGGCAACGAAAACACCCTGTTCGCGGATGTTGAGCTGTGGCTCTCCACTCCGGGTTACGCCGATTATATTATCCCGCAGGTCTATTTCGGCTTTGAAAATCAGTCTCTGCCGTTTGAAAAGACTGCAAAACGTTGGGCTTCTGTCTCCGACGGGCGCGTTGGGATAATCTGGGGTCTTGCCGCCTATAAATGCGGGACTCAGGATAAAAATGCCTGGTCGGGGAGCTCCGAGTGGGCGGAGAACAGTGATATTATCGCCCGCCAGCTGTCTTTCGTCCGTCCGCTAAATGCCTATTGCGGATTCGCGCTTTTTTCATATTCATATATGTTCGGAAAAATCAACGAAAACGCAAAAAAAGAAATGCAAAATCTCGAAAATATGTTATAATGTACACTGTCTTATTATAAATTGGGGATATCACATCCTTTTTGGTGAAAACTTTTCTGACGGAGGGCAAATGAAATGACGAAGGGAAAGAGAAATGCCGTAATAGTAATGTCCGTCGCTGTCCTGCTGCTCGTCAGCATGGCGGTGAGCGCGGGCATAGTTGGAACAGATAAAATCCTGTCGTTCCTCGGCGGCAAAAAGCCGGGCACGACAGAAGTTACCGGCGACGATGGCAGCAATGTCCAATTCGTCACCTCGCGCCCCGCGAAGCTTTCCGCAATTTTCGTCAGAACGGACAAGCTCGGTCTTTCGTCCTCTTCCGATACAAAGACAAACTCCGATATAATAGCGAAAGCGGCGGAAAATATAAAAAACAAGGGCTTTGATTCAGTGTTTATTGCAGTCCCCGAAGAGAGCGGCTTTGCCTGCTCGGACGGGAAAATAGATGCCCTCTCAGTACTCTCTGAAAAGGCTAAAGAGCAGGGACTCTATGTCTGCCTTGTTTACGGCGGCACCGAGTTCGGAAAAGACGAATTATCTTCGCTCGGAAGCAGCTTCGACTGCGTGGCGTTCTCAGGCGATATGACCGCCGAACAGAGAAAGAACGCTGTCGGCACTCTCCATTCCGAAAATAAAAAAGTCAGCGCGGCGCTCTTTGCCAATGAGACAAATGCGGCGGACTGCGCGGCCGTGCTCGATTCAAGATTCGCGGATTTTCTTATAAGCTTCCCGGCGGACAAGTCCTCGGCTGGCGAAAAATATGTCTCTTCGCTCGAACAGGTGAACGACTCCGCGCGCGGGAGCGGGCTGAGCTTTGCGGCGGCTGTGCGTGCAGATCTCTTTGCATCCGACGGCACGGACGAGGCGATGATGATAACCGAACAGCTCGATGCCTGCGATTCGCTCGACTCCTGCGTGGGAACGGTCATGTATGACTATGAGTTTTTTTCGTCGGATAATTCACTCGCTTCGGCAATTCTCAAATATATCGCGGAGCGCAGCCGCGAAGAGCTTGAAAAGGGCTTTGAACTCAGAAATTTTGAGGGCAGCACAAAGACCACAAACGAATCGAAAATAACCTTTACAGGCTCAAGCAGCCCGCTGAGCCCCTTGAAGCTCAACGGCAAAGATGTAAAACGCGAAGCGAACGGCGATTTCTCGTTCGAGTCCGAACTCAAGGTCGGAAAGAACGAATTCAGCTTTGAACATAAGGGCAAGACTCATAAATATACCGTTACATATGAAATAAAAATACTCGAGTCGATAACCCCGACAAAATCTATGGAGGTGCCGGGCGGCAGCAGCATCACCGTCACCGCGACCGCGCTCAAGGGCTCGAATGTTACGGCGAGCCTCGGCGGCGCGCAAGGGAAGCCCAAGCAGCAGTCTAATTTCGTTCAGGACGAAAACGGCACAAAGCTCGACGAAAACTCGGATTTCGCCGTCTACAGCGGCAAGATTTCAATTCCCGCGAGCACGTCAAAAGTGCAGTCGCTCGGAAGAATAAAAGTATACGCGAGCTTCAACGGGCTCTCCGCCACGATGAGCGGCGCGAGCGTCAGCGTCAGCGCGGTCATTCCGACTCCCGAGCATCCGTCAACCGATAAACCGTCCGACACTACCGACGGTGGCACGGGCGGCAATGTCGATTTCGACCCGTCGAAGATGCTCACTCCTTACGCCTATGCGGGCGTTGCGGGCAGATCGAAGATGTGTGAGATAACCTCGCTCTGCGAGACGATGCCCGCTAATGTAGTTGACGACTGCGTGCCTTACAGCTCTCCGCTCCCGGCGGGAACGTTTGATTATATTTCGAGCGAATATACTTACGGCGGCAGCAAATACTATCGCCTCGCCAGCGGCAGAAATATACTTGCGAGCAAGACGAAGTTAATAGCTCAGGGATATAATCTTCCACAGAACAAAGTGTCTGTAGTTTCGAGCTCTTCAAACTCCGACGCGACTACTATAAAATTCGGCTTCACCTGGAAGGTTCCGTTCAATGTCGCGGTCAAGAACCAGTCATATATCCCTTCGTCTCAGGCTTCGGGCGGCTCGCTCTATGCTGTGACGGCGTTCAACGGAAAATATGTTGATATCACCTTCAGCCATTCCGGCAATGTTGTCGGCAAAATCAATGTCTCCGGCAGCAAGATAGTCTCCGCCGCCCAGTGGATAACGGACAGCAAGGCGAAAACACTGACCTTGCGCCTGACTCTCAGGACTCCCGGCAGATTCTACGGCTATTCCGTCGGCTATACTTCGGACGGCTGCCTTACACTCAAAATCAAGGCGAAGCCCGCTTCGTCGCTCAGCGGCAGTGTCATTATGATAGACGCGGGTCACGGCGGCAACGATTCCGGCGCGATATGCGCATATAACCCCAACAGCTCCAAAAAATACGAGAAGCAGATAAACCTGCTCCTCGCCCAGAAGATAAAAGCGAAGCTCGAAGCCCGCGGTGCAACTGTAATTATGACACGCTCTAATGACACATATGTTTCTCTCAACGCCCGTGCGAATATGGGCAGGACGAAGAACCCCGATATGTTTATCGCTGTCCACTGCGACTCGAGCGAGAGCGCAAGCCCGATGGGCACTACAGCATATTATTATCAGGCTTATTCGTTCCCGCTGGCGTCAGCTGTTCATAAGCGGATAGTCTCCGCCTATAAGAGCAGCATATATTCCGGTGCAGGCTCGGCGACTCTGAATAAGATAGACCGCGGCACGAATATGTATCCGTTCCGCGTGACGAGAATTGAGGAGTGCCCCGCCGTGCTCATAGAATACGGCTTCGTTAGCAATATCAGAGAGTGCAAGCTCCTCTGGTCGGATTCCGTCCAGGAGAGGCTCGCCCAGGCGACGGTAGACGGCATCGCCGACTACATCGCCTCGAACTGATTTCGCTCTTTCGGCTCAAATTTTCTTTTGAGCGAAAGGCACAGATATTCCGCCGGGAAATAGAGAATGAACCAAACCGCCGAAAACGGCAGGCAGATTTGCCCGAGAAAATTCAGCGGCATATTCGAATAGTCCCAGACATCCTGCCTGAGCAGAATGTTGAATATCACCCCGGCGATAAGCTCGATGCAGGTTATCACGAGCGCACCTATCATGCCGCCTATCACGGGGTGGAGCGCGGCGAGCCAGTCGCTCAGAAGATAAAAAATCAGCAGCACCGAGCCGCCGGCTACGGACATCGACCAGTGCGTGTAGCCGCGGAAAATCACCTCGACGAGGTTGTATATTACCGCGCCGAGGAGAAAGACAAAGACATAGCGAAACCCGTTTTTCAATATCATCACCGAGCTTATTTTTGACCGCAGATGCCACGATATTCCGCGTTTGCGGCGGTGGAAAACCTTTTCAAAAAAGGAGAATATCCGTGCTCAAAAATATGTCTATCAGAAACAAACTTGTCGTGTCGAATATGCTTATGGTCATCGTCCCCGTGGCTATTATAACCGCGGTCATATTGCTGACCACATTGTCCATAACATATTTTTCGACATCGAAGATGTCGTTCGACCCGTCGTTCGGCTCTTATCTGCTTTATAAGACGCAGTTCAATGTTTCGTCGCTTGAGGACAAGATAAAGACTCCGAAAAAGAGCGATACCGACAGGCTCGGCGCGATGGATAAAAAGCGTATCGCTCCGCTCAGAGCGGGGATAACCAAGTCAGGCAGTGGCATGGAGGACAGAATAAGCGACGCCGTTCTCGGCGCATGTGCGAATATTCAGAGAGACGGCTCGGATATTATGATCCTCGCGAACGACGAGATAATATACAAGACTGTAGAAGCGGATGTCTATGAGATGGTCGGCGCGGTCATTGATATCTGCGGCAAGAGCCTGAGCGATATAAACAGCCCGTTCGTCACCTCGGACGACAGCGGAACGGTCGTCACCGATGTCTTTTCCGTCGAGGGCGAGGGTATTGTAAAAATAATTGTAGTCAACAAAAATCTAAACGCAATAGTCAGCCCCAGCATCTACAGCGGCAGCTCCGGCATACCGATAAAGGGCAATAACGTCATCGCCATCGCAGCGGTTGTTGCGGTTGTCGCGATAATCATAACAAACGGCTTGCTCGTCATTCTCATGCTCAAGAGCATTATGGAGCCGATGACCATACTCCAGACGGCTACCCATGAGCTGCGCGACGGCAACCTCGACTATAAAGTGCCCTACAGCTCCAAAAATGAGATAGGTCAGGTCTGCGCGGACTTTGAAGAGATGCGCCAGCGGCTCAAGGAGTCGGTCGAACAGCAGCAGAAATACGAAGAGAACAGGATGCAGCTTATCGCCGGCATCTCACACGATCTCGGCACTCCGCTGACCACTATAAAAGGCTACGCCTCCGGCATACTCGACGGTATCGCCGACACGGACGAGAAAAAGATGCGCTATGTCGGGGTCATTTATGACACCGCGCAGGGCATGGACACCCTCGTTTCCGAGCTTTCGATGCTCTCGAAGCTCAGCCTTGACAAAGTACCGTTTTATTTTGAAAAGATAAAGGCGAAGGACTTCTTCGAGGAGTATACAGCCTATGCCGCCGACACCCTCGGCGAGGCGGGCATAGAGTTTATATATAACTTCGAGTGCGACGAGGACAGGGAGATAAACATCGATCCAGCCCAGTTCAGGCGCGTGCTCAACAATCTTATCGACAACAGCCGCAAATATGGCGCGGAGGACGGAACGGCTAAAATAATGCTTTCCGTCAGAAACGGCGAAAACGGACACACCGAGATATCTATCGAAGATAACGGTCAGGGCGTCCCGGCGGACGAACGCGATAAGATATTCGAAACTTTCTACAGAGGCGACAAGGCGCGGACGGGTCACAAAAACGGAAGCGGCCTCGGCCTCGCGATAACAAAGCAGATAACCGACCGACACGGCGCGTCCATCCGCGCGGATGAGAGCGAGCTCGGCGGACTCAAGGTGATAATAGATTTGCCGCAGGCAAAATAGGAGGAACGAAAAATGAGCAAAAAGATTCTTGTTGTTGAGGACGAAAAAAATATAGCCGAACTCGAGCGCGATTATCTCGAGGCGAACGGCTATACGGTTGAGATAGAATTTGACGGAAAGAGCGGCCTCGATAAGGCGCTCGGCTCTGACTATGATCTCGTGATACTCGATGTCATGCTTCCCGGGCTTGACGGCTTCGAGGTCTGTCGCCAGATACGCAAGCACAAGGAGTGCCCAGTGCTCATGGTCTCGGCGAAGAAGGACGAGATAGACAAGATAAGAGGACTCGGTATCGGAGCGGACGACTATATAACCAAACCGTTCAGCCCCTCCGAGCTTGTTGCGCGCGTCACGGCGCACATTTCCCGCTATGAGCGTCTGACCTCAAAGGGCGAAGAGCCTGTTAATTATATTATAAATGTCGGCAAGCTTTCGATAGATACCCACGCCCGCCGCGTTTTCGTCAACGAGAAAGAGGTCACGCTCACGAACAAGGAGTTCGACCTGCTCACGTTTCTCGCATCAAACCCGAATGTGGTCTACAGCAAGGACGCCATATTCGATAAAATATGGGGACTCGATGCGATAGGCGAGACCTCGACCGTCACCGTCCATATCAACAGGATCCGCGATAAAATCGAGACGGACAGCTCCAACCCGCAGTATATCGAAACCGTCTGGGGCGCGGGTTACCGCTTCAAGGCATAAAAAAACTGCCGCGAAAACGGCAGTCAGATATAATTTTTTCAGCCCTCAAGCTCGGCTGTCCAGTCGAACGAAAAAGTTTCGCCTTTTTCGAGCTTTTCGATGCCGCGCTTTTCGGCTATAGAGTCTTTTTTGTCACAGCTGTCGTTGACTCCGTACCACGGCTCAAGGCAGACATACGGCGCGTTGGGCTTCGCCCATATTCCGAGATATGGCGCTTTGCCGAAGGTGAATTTTACAGTTCTGTCGCCGCTTACGAGGCGCAGGCTCTCTGAATTAAGTCCCTCGAGGATAAGCGCGTCCTTGTCGAAAATATGCTCTGTGAGCCTTATCGTGCGCCCGTTTTCGAGCTCTACCGGGAAAGTCTCATCCATGAGAATGGAGCTTGAATCTATTCTCATCGTGCGAAGATTTTCGCCTTTTTCGAACTCTATCGCGTCGCCTATGCGGCAGTTGAAGCCGGGGTGCGCGCCGATCGAGAAATACATCTCGCCGTCGGTCTTGTTTATGACTGTGCTCGTGCAGCGGAGTGTATGTCCGCTGACGGAATATTTTATCAGCAGCTCGAACTCGAACGGATAGCACTTTCTCGTCTCGTCGCTCGACGCGAGGGAGAAGGTCATGGAATCTTCGCTCTGCTCTTTGATAGCGAACACAGAGTGGCGCGCAAAGCCGTGCTTCGGCATCTCATATTCGCGGCCGCTGTAGCGATACTTTCCGTCCAGAAGCTGGCCGATTATCGGGAAGAGAACCGGCGCTCTGCCGTACCAGACTGACGGATCGCCCTGCCAGAGAAACTCTTTTCCGTTTTCCTTGAGCTCTACGGAGCTCAGCTGTGCTCCGTCGTCCTCCGCGCTGACGCGAAGAAATTCGTTTTCAATCGTGTATATCATATTTTCACTCCTGTTGTGACCTGCGTCACGGATTTTATCTTTACGAAGTAATTTTATCACCGAACAGGCAATAAATCAATTCAATTCTGAAAGGAAGAGGTTATAAATGAAGGTTTATGTTATTCACGGGCCCAATATGAATATGCTCGGCATAAGGGAGCCGGATATCTACGGCAGGCAGACCTATGACGATCTTGTTGAATATATCCGCGCGCGCTGCGAAGAGAACGGCATGGAGCCTGAGTTTTTCCAGTCGAACCACGAGGGCACGCTCGTTGACATAATCCAGCAGGCGTATTATGAAAAAGTCGATGCGATAATAATCAATCCCGCGGCTTATACTCATACGAGCATCGCGATACATGACGCGCTCAAGGCGGACGG
>ERZ780053.804-NODE-804-length-10506-cov-3.01579_pt1 | contig 10506 bp, 11 predicted proteins | sample MGYA00511088_ERZ780053 | MGnify/ENA primary metagenome ERZ780053 (study PRJEB29588, sample SAMEA2150866) | human gut metagenome | biome: human gut; feature: human-associated habitat; material: faeces | place: Denmark | collected 2008/2010 ...
GTTTATTGGTCGTGTCCTTTACACGGGCATTTGAAAAACTTAAACTCTATGCCTATGAAAACCTTCACTCGAATTTTGTTGCTGTGCCTATTTCCCGTCTTGGCTACCGGTTGCGAAAAAGAAGTGATTACCCGGTATGAACAAACAGGATATAATGAATATAAGTTTATCAATAATTCTTCGAAAGATGTATTCGTCGCGTATGAGTCATTCGATGATGGCATAAGACGAGATGGATTTATGATAGCTAAAGGTGGTTGTCATTCCGTTTATAAAATGTACTCTGATCCATATAGTGATACGAATAGTCCATTCTTTTTATATGGCTCATTCTCCAAGTATATAGATTGGCTATATTTTTATACTGATGAACTTTATGTGGTATTCGAGCCTTCACCGGAGAGTCCTTATTTCGATGCTTTTTACGATTCGGTCTATACTGAAAACCATATTACTTACCATGTCTATACCATTACGGACGATTTCTTCAAAGATGGGCGTCCGGTAGAAGAACTCGGAGACGGAATTATAATCGGATAACGTAAAACTTCGACCTATGAAAAAAATATATGCGATAGGTATGTTATGCGTATTGGCAGCAAGCTGCCTTTCATGTCGCAAACAGGTAGAGCGAATCGAATATTTACCGAACTATCATCAGATGTATCTGTTTCAGAACAAGAGTTCCAGCGACTATGTTCTGTTCCGGATTTACTCTTCTGGGCCGGGCGGTAGGGCTGAAGACGGTTTTTTCGTGGGGAAAGGCTATAAGGATGACTCCTATCACGATGTTTACTCGTTCGACGGCGCGAATCCGTTCTACCTGCTGCCGGATGCGACCGAGAACTATACGACCATATCCAACGGCAAGGTATATGTCGTCCAGCGTCCCGGCGATGCGGGAAGCGTGTACGACGATGCGTTTTGGGAAGAAGCGCACTATCAGTTCGTCGTAACGGATAAACTGTTCGAGAACGGAACACCTTTGTAAGACGAGTGTATCGCAGACAAAAAGGGAAAGATTCTGCATCTTTCCCTTTTTAAATTTATTATTTTTCAGTAAATTTATCTTGTTATTTAGTTGCGTGTGCCCGCACCTCATGCAACCGGATTTCCTACATAAATTCGAATTTAATCTGTATTCGCCGCGAGCACCATTCTTATTACCCGTTGAACCATTATTGACTTTACCTAAAATTACTATTCCTATGAAACAGTTTTTATCTTGTCTTTTCATTATTCTGGTCTGTTTCTCTTGTACTAAATTCGAGGAGGAATATCAATGTGAGGAAATGCTGCCCGAAACGAGGACCGGAATGGCATTGAGCAACGGCAATCCCTATTCATTCAAAAATATCCAATCGGCAGCCAATCAAATAGCCGTTTTTGAAGGAACGACTCCTATACGTTTAACTCCGACTCATCTATATGTCCGGTTTTTCGTACAAGATACGGTTCAATATTGCATGTTGAGTGACAGTATGCGTTTATCGCTTTACCCGTATCCGTTGGACCGCCGATTAAGTTCCGGTGAAATGCACCAGTATTTGACCAATCAACACAATCAATATTTTTATTCCGTATTGCCGATAAAAAATCTATCTATTCTTTCCAGTGTGCAATGCAATATTTTGGACACTTTGTATATGCAACCGACCAATTCTTTGTTGAGAACAAACTCTATGGAGAATGAAGAAGAGATGATGGACGGAAATACGGACGAGTCTTCAGGAGTGGAGAATGGTTTGTATAGGACTTCAGCCACGGCTGTTCAATTGTCAGAAGCAGGCTGGGAAAAAGTGCTTAAGCAGGCCAAAAAAAATGTAGGTATAGAGCTCCCCACCGGGCCATCTTCTACTGCATCGGGCGACTGGTATCCTTCCGTCAGGGTTACGTATCAGGATGACAAACTGACCGACCCCATCCCGTTACCCGGGGTAAAGGTCGTCGTAAGAGATTTTACGAATGAAGGATTCGCCTATACCGGAACGGACGGTATTGCACGGGATATTGCAGCCAATTCCGGCCGATGGTTCACCGATTATGTGCAATATGTCCTACGGTTTGAAAATGACCAAGGCGGTACCGAGTGGATTATTCGCGATTGCGGGTATTTAACGGCGGAATATCACAATGAGGACATGATGAATACGAACTGGAATTTATTTATTAATGCCCGAAAAAATGATACTCCCCACCGGTTACAATGTTTCGCAGCTACCCACTTGGGAACCTATGCCTTTATAATGGGGCAGAATGTACTGAACAAGAACTTCAAGAATTTCGACCATTTGATGGTTATCGGTGTCTTCCCGGAAGAAACATGCATAGAACATCCCGGAGCCGGCGGATGGTTTATTTGGGATGAACGGCTAAACCGCTTGAGTAAGCGTACCGACATAAAAATTTATGGTAGAGTAAAAGCCAATGAATACGTATCTAAAGCAGCTATGGTAGCTTCTACTATCCATGAATTTGGCCATGCCTCCCATTTTCAATCCGTTCTCAGCACTCCGGGATCGGACAGAAACAAAAATTATAAAAGGGCTGAAAACAAAATGGTCGAAAGCTATGCTGTTACTGTGGAATATTATATATCCAGTCTCATTTACGGACGAACGAAAGCAGGAGATTTATTACAGCATGGTTCTCATCCGGATTATACTAAAGTCGGACCTTCGTTGATATGCAACGGAGTTACGGTAGAAGATTTGCAAAATACCGTCATCTATTCCGCAACCTTCGCAGAATGGATGCAGAAGATATGGGAAGTCCCGAGAGTCCAGGACAAACTGGATAGAAGTGTTTTCGATTTGATACTCGACAACCCGTACCGTCTCATTTTAGACAATTACAACGAGATGCTGAAAGGACCGGAACATACGTCCGTCGGAGTAAAAAATGATTATTATATCGATTCCCGTTATGTGGGAGATGTCGAGGTCCTGTCGTTCGAGATTTCGGGCGAAGGATACAACATCGAATCGGATGCTAAACAAGAACATTTTTACGTAACCTTTTCTACAAGAGGAAAACGTACGATAACGCTCACGGTCAATCATCTGAAACTGAATGCCGTTTTGCGTGCCGTTATGGAAGTCGATGTTGCAGACCCGCCGGAAATCATCGCCTGTGCCTTGTCGAGTACGCAGCCGCGTATCGGGGACAGAAATTGTTATACGATCAAAAACTATCCAAATACCGTTATTCCGTATTGGTCAATCGGACGGTATGAAAACCGTCAGTTCGTGGATTACTCTTCCCACTTCTTCATTTTGGATGCCCCCTCCGAAGAATACTTTTATATCGTACCGAAATTCGGAGGCAAATATGTCATCCAAGCCAAATTGTCAATAGGTATGGGTAAATATGAGACGTTGGAATTGGAAATCAACGTCCCTACTGAAACTGTCAGAATGCCGGGAGTTGTCACACCTTGGCCGAACGATTCTACTTATATTACCAGAGTAAGAGCTTACCTGAAAAACAATGGTACTGCCCAAAAGCGTATCATATACAATGCAGGACCTTTTTACTCGATTTCGTCTGATACTTTGGGCGGTAGTTATGATTTCTATGCTTTTTCCAATCTGCCGTTCGAGAACCATCCGAATTACAGTTACATCGTTCCATTGTATGAAAACAAATACCAGAACAATCAATTCGCTTATGATACGAAGATATACAGTGAATGGGGCAATACCGCAAACGACACTCCGGTATTATGTTATATTTATAGCGGAGTGCGTCCCGGCGCAGTTCCACTGTATTCGATTGAAGAGGTACGATTGGAAAACAATGTAATCGTAAACGCATTCAGATATGTATCGACAGCAGACAAACCCAACCAACAATACACTTCTACCGATCCTGTTACGAAAAAAGCATATACATTGAAAACCATCAATCACGGCCGAATCGGTTATGTGTATCCTAATTCAGAGCTATAATAACGAACGAAGGCCGGGAAGCAAATTCCCGGCCTTTATCGTTTCTACGGGACCTCTTCCCCGGCTATATTTTTTCGTATTTGGCATATAGGAGGGTCAGCGTCGCCGAAGGTTTGCAAAGGTACTGCACTTCGGTCGAGAGCCTCGTTCGGTAAGCGGCATCGGCATACCAGCCGGCGAACCGCATCCCTGCGCTGTACTGCGGGGCCCGCAGGGTGCATCCGTTTTCGTAACAGGCGATGCGCAGGGTTCCGTCCTCCTGGCGCAGGTAGTACGGAGCGCCGGTCACCGTGAGCGCTTCATCACCGTAAGGCGCTACCCGAATCTCGTTGGCCAGCATGTGCCGGAAGGTGTAGGTCTTGCGGAATCCTCCGTCATCGACCAGCAGCACGTCGTACTCTATCCATCCGTTCGCCTCGGTCACGACGGGCGGATTGTAGATTACCGGCAGGGAGTTTGGGCCGTTCTGATTCCACAGGGCGATCGTCCCGGTCTGTCCGTAAGGATTGGTGTTGAATTTGAAACAGGATGCCACGCCTTCCCGGAGCGTCACCGTGCCGTCTATCTTGCGGCCGGCCGTATTCCCGGCAATGTCGAAATGCAGATTCCACGCCTTCGAGGGGATGCAATAGCCGGAAAGTGCTGCGTCGGAGTTCTCCAAATCGTCGTACACGTCGAGCGTGTAGCACTGCACGCGGGTGTCCACTTCGCTCTCGCCCTCGATGGTGATGTCGAGCGAATAGCGGGTAGTGCGGCGGACTTCGAAATTGCGGCGGACGTTGAAATCCGTCGTGTTGTTCTCTCCGAGATATACCCGGTATTCGAGCACTTTGTTTTCCCGCACGGCCCGAATCATCAAATACGTCGCATACTGCGGGGCATGGTCGGCATCCTTCAGCCGCTGGTCGGTAACGGAGGCAACAATACCCTGACAGTTCTGCGGCATGTACAGTTCATCCGTATAGCGTCCTTGTCCGTCCATTACGATACTCCGGTTGCTGGAAACATATTCGTCTTCCTGCGCCGAAGGAGCCGTATCGCCGAAAATTGCTCCGCGCCGGGGTATGTTGCAGACTTGCAGCGACACGATCTCCATACCTTTCATGGCAGGAGCTGCGGAAATGCTGTACGTTATTTTGGCCATATCCCTTTCGAGTTCCAGCGGCGGCAGCGTCACCCGATTGCCCGGCTGCTGCTCGATTTGAAGCTCCCGCATCGCCGACATGGGCAGGCTCCGAAGCCCGACCATAAAGTTTACCGTCCTGTCAGTAACTTGCGCATACTGCAATTCCCCCAGGTCGGCATAGGCATTGGCGATGACATAGAGTTCGTAGTTTCCCGGGACGCAATTAAATTCCAGCTCCATAGACGTAAGATAGCTGTGCAGAACCAGCTCCCGGGAGTAGGCATCGAAAAGATAGACGTTCAGGTCGTTTACCGTGTCTTCATCCGCCGCGCGTGTTACGCACGCCATCTGCCCGGCTTGTACGGGCATAACGACCCGTACTTGCCCTTCAGGAATGTTCCGCTCCCCGGCGGGCTGTATCTCGCGCGAGCAGGCGGCACATCCCGCAGCGACGAGGCCGCAAAGAATAATCATTGATTTGAGTTTCATCGGAAGTTAATTTTTGAGGGTTATAGATTTCGTTTTATACGGTATCGTCCGACTCCACGAGCCGGAAAGAGCACTCCGCCTCCTGTTGCTGGCCGAAGTTGTCGGTTACGATAAAGCGCAGGGAGGGGTCGTCGCTGCCCGTCGGCCGGTACCAGAGCGTAAAGCGCCACGCCAGCGGGTCGGAAACGTCCAGGTCGGGAACCACGCGCAGTTCGTACTCCTCGCGGTCCGTGTAATACATCCCGCGCGAATCGCGCAGCTTGCCTTTCCCGTCGGTTTGCACCCAACTGAATCCGTACTCCGCGCCTGCGTAGTCGCCCTCGCGCTCCAGGGTGAAGCGTATCTCCACCTCTTCGCCCGGTGCGACCTCTGCGGGCAGCGGCCAGGTCGATACTTCGTATGCATATTCGCGTTGCACCTCCAGCTCATTGCTGCACTTGGACAGGCAGAAAAACGCGAGGCAGGCTATACAGCCTATCATTATGGCATTTATTCCTTTCATAATATTATTTGTAATTCGGTTAGTTGATGATAAACCGGACACCGAGCGACAGGAACGTGTGGAACGTGGCGAGCGTCGATCCCGCGAGCGCCCGCTGTTGCACCGACAGCAGGAAGATCGTGCGGTCGGAGAAATAGACGGACACTTCGGCCGCAATAGCTCCACCATAGAGGAATGCATTGCGGTTGCGGAGCGTCGCCCCGTCTTCGAGCGTTCGGCGTCCCCGATTCACGGTTTCGTATCCGATGAGCGCCTCGGCGCCCACCGCCAAAGAGAGGTTGTAGCGGCGATCATGCAGCAGCTGCAGGAAATAGCCGGCCTGCGCCGTATATTGTTCCTGCGGCACGAGCTGCCGCAGATAACGGTAGTCGCGGCGCAGATAGCCGGCTGCGAACTTCCAGAAAGGGCGGGTGGGCCGCGTCGCGGGCAGCAGACAACTGCACAGCAGCAAGAGTATGAACAGCGATCGTTTCATCATCATTCACTTTTTTTGTCGATTCTTCGGGCCGAGAGGATATCGCGGTTTTCGATGCGGAAACGCTGGTTGCGGCCGCCGTTTTTCTCCGCGATCTCCACCTCCAGCACCTTCCCCGGCGCTATGGTAAACTTGGGAATCACCAGCACGTCCCTTATGCTTGCGCCGCTGGCTACCGTTCTCAAATCGTTATAGCGGCTCACGGGCACTATCTCCGTTTCCTGCATGGCCGTCCGCCGGGCAACCTTCTTGTCCCGGACCGCCAGACGCACGTACTCCACATCGTAGGATATGTTCGAACGGTTGGTCATCTCCAGATGCAGATACAACAGGTCGTCTTCGATATAGATACCCTTCACGAGAGTCTGCACGCCATACCGCTTGCAGCCGATATGCCGCAGGTCGCGCTCGTTGCGACGATAGATCGTCTGCATATCCTCCATAACGGTGCGGGCGCTGTTTCCGGACAGCTCGCGCAGCCGTATTCGGGAGGCTGGCACCCGGTCGTCGGTCCCGCTTTCGGACACGGCCTCGCCCCCGACCTCCAGCGACAGTGTGGCAGGATTGTCTTTATATTCGACATCGAAGCTGTAAAACGACCCGTCGGCCGTGATGACCGAGAAATTCGTCTCGTCGGCGAAGTCCCGGACGGCGGCTTTCACGCGCACGACATTCTCGGCTCCGGCGGCTTTGCCCGCGATGATGTTCGACGACCCCAGATCGACGTACTTCACCTCCGCCGGGAACAGAATATGCGTGGTCTTGGAATAGGACACCTCGATCTTGCGGGGTGCGATGACCGTACCGGGCAGGAACTTGGGCTGCGCCTGTACCGCCCCTCCGCACAGCACTCCCCAAAGCAATAATATGATTTTCTTGTTCGGCATACGATTACGATTTAGAACTGATGAGTAACAGCCGGTGCCCGGCCTTGAGCGTTATGCGCACTTCGCGCAGCTTGGAAGAAAGGTACTGACTGGCTCCGCTCAAGGCGCTGCGCGTAAGATCCATCGCCACCTGCTGCCCGGCATTGCTGGTTATCGAGATTCCTGAGCCTATGCCGGCCGACATGCTCGCCGCCGCATCTTTGAGGGCCTTACGTTCTGCGGCATCCGGTACGAATATTCCCTCTATACCGTCCGTATCGTAGGCCGTCAGCGCTACGGGCAGGATGCTGCCGCCGCACTCTACCGAAGATACCGTCAGCGCGAGCCGCTGGCCGTTTATCGAGGCCGTACCGTATATGAAACTTCCCGCCGGAAGGGTCGCGGCACCTACTCGCACGGCATCTACGAGCCGCAGACGCACGCGCTCCCCGGCCGCGATGCGCTGTTCCCCGGCGATGCAAGCGCGAATCATACCGGTCGGGGTCGTCGTATCCGGTCCCACTGCGGTATGGAATGCCCGGTTACGGGGTACGTTCGGCAACGTGTCGGGCACGGCGAGCGTGGAAACTACCGACGTTACGGGCCGCACGACGGTTATCTGTTCCGCCGGCCGCACGGGGCCGCACGGTCGCAGGTACTGATGTCGCAACCGGTTCTCTGCCGTCGGCAGCACCGTTAGGGAAGTAGCGGGCCGCCAATGCATAGCTGCGCTCCATCAGCGCTTCTGCGGAGGGCGGCTCCGGGGGCAGGGTTCGCTGTTCTTCGAGGCGGCGGGTCAGCTCCTCGACCTGACGCTGCAACGCCTCGAGCTGAGCATCGCTCTTCGAAGCCTTGTGTTCTAACCTATAAAAGCCGCTTATCGTCCGCGTAGCTTCGGCATGGGCTTCCCGCACCCCGACTAAAGCATCCGCCCGATGTGTCGGTTCTTCTTCCGTTGTATCCAGCAACGAGAAAGAGTCGCTGTCGAAACGCTGTATTCTGCGGCGTTCTTCCTCTTCACTTTCCACATGTGCCAGCGCTTTGGTCTTGCTCGCCTCGATTTTCACGCCGCGTCCGTCAGGAATAGAAACATCGAGTCCTGCGGCATCCTGCGGCATCGTACTACGGGCACTTCGAAAAATGAAATACATACCCGCCGAAAAAGGAACGAGCAGGATCAATACGGCAATCAACATTTTCTGTCGTTGTTTTCTGCCGGAGGCGCCGTTGCCTTCCTTTCCAGTTTTTTGTTGCTTATTCTCTTTCATCCCGTATGTTCAAAGGTTCAACGTATTCGATTCGTTCGGGAACAGTGCCTGAAAATCCCCGCACGAGCAGCCAGACATCCAGCATGGCCAACAGACAAAGCATTGTCAGAATAAGGATTCGTTTTTGCCGTTCGGAAAGCCTTTCAAGAGAGCTGCGTAATTTCGTTCGTATCGTTCGGAAAGATTCCTGCAATTTCAGACAGGTGCGTTTAACGGTCATGCGTTCCCAAGTTTTTATTTTCCACGATTGTGAAGCGTTCGATAAGGAATCCTTGCGGATTATTGTCCGAACGGGACACGTCCACCAGGCAGCAACTGGTAATCAGGCTGCGTTCGGTTACGACACTTTCACGAACTATCTGCTGCCGGGCGAAGGTCTTGATGCGATACGGATAGCTTCCGAAATCGCACTGCATGCTGTCAATGGTAATGCGTTGAATGACATTTCCGGCAATCAGGCGGTTGTAATATCCTGCCTCCTGCAAATCTCGGTAACAACTTAAGGCGCTTTTGTCGGCCAACAGCAAAGCCCGGTTGATGTTGCCTTCTATCGCATCCTTATCCGGAGAAAGCGAGAAAAACAACTCATGAAAACGCCTCACATGCTCCCGGGCTTCTACCGGACGATTCTGCTGAAGATCCTGTGAAAGCGCGAGCATGAGCGATTTGCCCTGCTCCAGTACATAAATTTTTTCGCGTTGTTTCTCAGCGTACCTGAACGACCCCAATACGGCGATGACCGCTACCAGAGCGCACAGTCCCAAAAATAACATGCTGAAAAGCCTGATATGCCGGAAGCTGCTTTCAAAGTTCTTCAATGATTTGAACTCCATAATTTCTACTTTTTATTGATTTTGGTTGACCGCACGTCGATATGCCTGCGTACTCCTTCACGGGCCCTGCCCGCAACATTGCCTATGGTGGAACCCGCAATACCCGCTGCATGTGTCAGCGTCCAAGCTCCCAGATGGGTGACGATACGGTTATAGCTACCGATACCCGACGCATGGACGATCCATCCGGCAATGCTCGGAATGGTGAAATAACCGCAGATTCCGATGAGCAGGAAGACCAGCGATGCGCCGTTTTCGGCGCTGAACGTATAGGAGGGGTCTATGGCCAGCATCTCCATGTCTTTCTGTATCGAAAGTACCTGTAAACGGGCCAGAATAGCGCCGAACAAATCGGAAATAGGCAGCCATAAGTATACGCTGATGTATTTCGACAGCCACTGTGTAAGCGAAGCGTGGAACCCGTCATACACGGCGACCGCAAAAGCCAATGGGCCGAGAATAGCCAGTACGATAAGGAAAAACGTGCGGATGGTGTCGATGATTAGGGAAGCGCAGTCGAAAAGCAGCTCCAGCAGCCAGTGAAACGCTTTGGTGATCATGCCCTTCAAACTCCATGACGAACTTTCCTCATACATCTGCTGCAAGGCCATCAGGTCCGCCGGTTCCAGATTCATCTCTTCGAGCATCGCGGTCGTCTCTTCGCCGGTCTGAGCCGTTGCAAGCTGGTCGAAATTCGCCTCGGCCGTCGCTTTCATCAGCTCCTGTTTGTCTTTTTGATATTTCCCCATATCGAATGTTTGACCGACGAGCAGTTTGTGCGTACCCTGAACTACCGGAGAGAGAATCCCGTTGATGGTACCCAGCACCAGCGGCTCGAAAAAGAGGATGCACAACCCCAGCGCGAACGGCCTCAGCAGCGGGAAAACGTCGATAGGTTCCGCACGTGCCAGAGATTGCCATACCCGGTAACTGATATACAACAGCGCCCCTAATCCGGCGATACCCGAGGCGATGGCAGTCACCTCCGAGCAGGGGG
>ERZ780053.805-NODE-805-length-10504-cov-3.25935_pt1 | contig 10504 bp, 9 predicted proteins | sample MGYA00511088_ERZ780053 | MGnify/ENA primary metagenome ERZ780053 (study PRJEB29588, sample SAMEA2150866) | human gut metagenome | biome: human gut; feature: human-associated habitat; material: faeces | place: Denmark | collected 2008/2010 ...
CGCCTGCTACCTCCGGCAGCTACTCCACGCTGCGCGTCGGCGGAAAGCTGGGCAACCTGGGCGGATACCTCGGGAAAACGGACTATACGCTGCCGATGGATCTCACGGCAGGCGTGGCGCTGGATACGTTCCTCTCCGATGCCCACGAAATAACCGTCGGGGCGGACTGGGGCTACTATTTCTCCCCGGCACGGGTGCGCGGGTTCCAGATGTCCGTAGGCGCCGAATACAACCTCATGCAGCTCATCCAGCTGCGGGCAGGCTACCACTACGGCGAACGGCGGAATTACTACCCCACCTACGGGTCGGTCGGCGCCGGCGTGCGGTTCCTGCACCTGCGCCTCGATTTCGCCTACCTGATCGCACGCAAGGAGACACTGCTGCACAACACGTACAGCATCAGCTTCGGTCTCGATTTCTAAGGGATTTCCGGAACATGAAAACACCGGCCCGGGTACTTCCGGGCCGGTGTTTCGCATTCCGAGCCGCGGTGCCGGCAGGGTTTTCCGACAAATGACACCTGCACCCGTCCGCCCGGTATTCCGGCAGCCTATTTCCCGAGGTGTGCGAGGATTCCCTCACAGCCGTCTTCCAGCATGTCGAGCACCAGCTCGAAGCCCTCGGCCCCTTCGTAATAGGGATCGGGAACATGATCCCAGCCGGGATGGCGGCTGAAAAACTCCCGCATACGGAAGATCCTGGCGGCATCCGCACGCGACGGCGCCAGCCGGTGTACGTGCTCGTAGTTGCGGTCGTCCATCACCACGATCATGTCGAATTTCCCGAAGTCCTCCTCGCGGATCTGCCGGGCACGGTGCGTCAGTTCGTAACCGCGGCGCGACGCAGCCCGCCGCATGCGGGCATCGGGCAGTTCGCCCGTGTGCCCGGCATATGTCCCGGCCGAGTCGCCCGCAACCTCCGCCCCGAGCCCGCGTTCGCGGACGATGTGCCGCATGATTCCGTCGGCAGCCGGAGAGCGGCAAATATTCCCCAAACAAACGAAAAGTATCTTTGTTTCCATGGCTGCAAAGATAGTACAAGACGCGAGGAGTGCCAAATTTATCGGGTCGTGCCGTGCCGCTGCCCGTCCAAAAGGCGGAGCCTGTGCCGGCAACCCGCGGTATAACAAGTCCGACACGGCATACATCCTAAATTTATTTAATTTTAGAACCGACACACGAACCACACCCCCTGCGGCGGGGATCCCGAAGCCGCAATCATCGCATTGGAACGGCGGGCACTGGAGCGGTGGAACCAGGGCGACCCCGACGGGTTCCTGGAACTCACGTCCGGCGACGTAGTCTATTTCGACCCGGCTCTCGGACGCAAAATCATCGGCAAAAAAGCCCTCGGAGAGTACTACGGCACGGTCAGGGGCAAAGTCAGGATCGACACGTACCGGATGATCGACCCCGTCGTGCGGTTGTCGCCGGGCGCTGCCGTCCTGGCATACGATTACGAGGCCCTCAGGGACGGGCAGGTGTTCAGGATGCACTGCACGGAAGTTTACACGGCCGCAACGTCCGGCGGTTGGGAGATCGTACATACGCACTGGTCTTTCGCCCGGCAGGACGATTGAGGCGGTGCGGCGTGCCGGATATTCGCCGTGCGGGGGTTTGGAATGCAAATTGCACGGCACGGGGCATGGAAAAAAGAATCGGTGAACGGATCGCACAATGCAGGCACATGGATTGGGCCGTATTGTACATGCGCCTGTTCGCGGGAGGCATGATGTTCTTCCACAACATAGGCAAAATACAGGATTACAACGAGATCGTCAACTCGTATCCCTCTTTCGCATTCGCCGGCAGCCCGGCCGTATTCGTCATCGTTTCGCTGGTCGAAGTGGTGCTCGCCACCCTGATAATCATGGGTCTGTGGGTACGGGCATCGGCCATCGTCATGGCGGCGGGAATCCTCGGGGTGCTGCTCTGGGGCGCCCCGGGTTTCGGGACGCTGGCATTCACCTGGCTGGGGGTCTATGTGTTCCTGGCCATGTCCGGCGGGGGGCTCTATGCGTTCGACACGGCCCTTTTCCCTGCGAAACGAAAAAATTGAACGAAGAGAACAATATTAGATCGCCTGCCGGTCGGTATGTTGGCGGAAATATTGTAACTTTGTCCCGATTTGTTTTCATTTAAAACCAAAAAACAGAATATAATGAAGATGAAAGTAATCGCGATGCTGGCGGCCCTCTCGCTCACGGCATCCGCAGCCGCAGCACAGGAACTGCCGCGCAAAGTGAACAATGTCGAAGTGCTCGACCTCGACGGCAAACCGGCCAAGTTGCCGTACTGGGGCGAGAAGAACCTGATGATATTCTATGTAGACCCCGACCGCCACAAGCAGAACAACGACTTCACGGTCGAGCTGGAGGAGAACCACCGCGCACAGGGGGACAACATCTACGGCTTCGGGGTGATGAACCTCAAGGATGCACCGATGGTTCCCAACGGCATGGCCCGCAACATGGCCAAGAAGCGCACGGCCAAGAACGGCGCGCTGGTGCTGGCCGACCAGGATCGTATCCTGAGCACGGCATGGGAGCTGGGCGACTGCAACAACCAGTTCGTGCTGATGATCGTATCGAAGGAAGGCGAGCTGGTATTCCTGCGCAAGGGCGTGCTCTCGGAGCAGGACAAGGCCGATTTCTACGAAACAATCGAGAAGTACAAATAGCCGGATGCTGCGCAGGATAGCCGTTGTATGCTTTGCCCTGGGTTTCGTTCTGCACGGACGGGCACAGGAGCAGGAGGTATACATCAACGGCAGCGATACGCTGCACTATACGTACACCCCGCTTCCGGGGCAGGAAGAGGAACCGCAGGCCGAAAAGCGCCCGCCGTTCCTGCGCCGCGTCGTAAAATATTTCGAAGGTTCGACCACCGACCGCACGTTCGAAAAGAAGATCGACTTCACCTTCGCGGGGGGCCCGAGCTACTCGAAGAATACGAGCCTCGGCATCGGGCTGCTGGCCGCGGGCCTCTACCGCATCGACCGCACGGACTCGGTGACGGCACCCTCGGACATCTCGATCTTCGCCAATGTCTCGATCTCGGGGTTCTATGCTCTGGGGGTCACGGGCAACAACATCTTCGCCCGCAACAGCAAGCGCATCGACTACACGGTAATGTTCGCCTCGGCGCCCCGCGACATGTGGGGCATCGGCTACCACGACGGACGGTATAACGAAGAGGGGTCGTACAACGAGAAACGCTACCTGGTAAAGGGGCGCTACCTGCACCGCGTGCTGCCCAGCACCTATGTGGGCGGCATCCTGAGCTTCGAGCACACGCAGGGCAAGAAATTCGACGCCCGCAGCGAGGGCTACCTGCAGGAGTACGGGCAGAAAACGCACTACACTGCCACCGGCATCGGAGCCATCCTCGAGTACGACTCGCGCGACTTCATCCCCAACCCGTACCGGGGCATCTATGTCAGCCTGGAGGAGACTTTCTACGCCAAGGGGCTTGGCAACTGCGGCAAGTCGCTGTGGCGCACGACCTTCACGGCCGACTGGTACCGGCAGGTGTGGAAAGGTGGACTGATCGCCACCGACCTCTACGCGGAGTTCAACTCCGAAGGCACCCCGTGGCCGATGCTGGCCCGCATGGGCGGTTCGCAGCGCATGCGCGGTTACTACCAGGGGCGCTATACGGACAACGACATGATTACCTTCCAGGTAGAGTTGCGCCAGCGCATCTGGCGGCGTATCGGCTGCACGGTATGGGGCGGTGCCGGCAACGTATTCAACAGTCTCGACCGGTTCGACTGGTCGGAAACGCTTCCCAACTATGGCGTCGGCCTGCGATGGGAGCTGAAAAAACGGGTCAATGTGCGGCTCGATTACGGCTTCGGCAAGAAAACCAGCGGATTCCTGCCGAGCCTGAACGAAGCTTTTTAGGTTAGTAAAGATATGAATGCTGATCCGAACAAACATAACCGGCAACGGACGGTCAAAACCCGCAGCCGTTTCACCACGCTGCTGACCGTCTATTTCTTTGTCGCGCTGATTATCCCCAACTGCGTGCTGGCCAATACCGAACCCTACTCCGTCTGGACGGTCGAGGCGCTGATACTGATGCCGTTGGGATTTTACATGATGTGGAGCGTGGCGCTGCGCCGTTCGGGCATAATGATCTGGCTGGCGTTCCCGTTCATTTTCCTGTGCGCGTTCCAGATCGTGCTGCTGTACCTCTTCGGCAACTCGATCATCGCCACGGACATGTTCACCAACCTGGTGACGACCAACCCGGGCGAAGCGGGCGAGCTGCTGAGCAACATCTACCCCTCCGTGATCCTGGTCTGCGTGATGTACCTGCCGCTGCTGTGGTTCGCCGCGCGCGAAATCGGGCACAAACGGCAGATATCGCGCACCACGCGCATGAACGTCGGACTGACCGGGGCGGTGCTCATGGCGCTGGGCATGCTGGCGCTGTGGCCGGCCTACCGCGTGAGCGAAGACCGGCACGTGCTGCGGGACGAGATCTTCCCGCTCAACGTGCTCTACAACGTACACCTGAGTGCCACGGAATTCCGCAAGGCCTACAATTTCGAGGAGACCTCGGAGGATTTCACCTACGGCGCGTCGCGCACGGCCCAGGCACCGGGGCGCGAGATATACGTCTACGTCATCGGCGAAGCCTCGCGTGCGATGAACTGGCAGCTGTACGGTTACGGCCGCGAGACGAATCCCCGCCTTTCGCAGGTCGATGACCTGATCGTTTTCCGCGACATGCTCACGCAGAGCAACACCACGCACAAGAGCGTGCCGCTGATCCTCTCGTCCGTTGCGACCGACGAACATCCCAAACTCTACCGCCGCAAGGGGCTCCCGGCGCTGTTCAACGAGGCCGGTTTCGAGACCTGGTTCATCTCCAACCAGTCGCCGCAGGGCGCCATGATCGACAAACTCGCCCGCGACGCCGACCACCTGATCTATATCCGCTCGCCGCGCCACGACATGCAGCTGCTGGACGAGGTGCGCCGCGCCGTGGAAAGCAACAAGGCGCAGAAGATGCTCTTCATACTCCACTGCTACGGCTCGCACTTCAGCTACCACCAGCGTTACCCGCGCGAGTTTGCGCAGTTCCGCCCCGACGACGACGTGGCGATCTCGCGGGAACACGTGCAGACGCTCCGCAACGCCTACGACAATTCGATCCTCTACACGGATTTCTTCCTCTCGGAGACGATCCAGTACCTGCGCGGGCTGCGCGGGACTTCGTCGGCGCTGCTCTACTGCGCCGACCACGGCGAGGACATCCTCGATGACAGGCGCGAACGGTTCCTGCACGCTTCGCCCACGACGACGGCCTACCAGCTCTACGTCGCTTCGCTGGCGTGGTTCTCCGACGCTTACCGGCAGAATTTCCCCGACAAGGCCGCTGCCGCCGAGGCAAACGCCACGGCGCCCGCCACGACCCATGCGCTGTTCCACACCATGGCCGACATGGCTTCGATCCGGGGGAATTACATCGACACGGGCGTGTCGCTGGTCAACGCGGACTACGACCGCACCCGGCCGCGCCGTTACCTGAACGACCACAACGAGGCCGTACCGTTCCGCAAGACGGGCCTCTCCGCAGAGGATATGGAGGTGTTCCGCAAATTCGGCATCGAGCCCTGACCTGCGCCGCGACCGTGCGGCTTGTCGCGGGAACGATCTGCATACGGCACGAAAACAACAAAGGCTGCCCCCAAGGACAGCCTTTGTTGCGTCTACGTAGTCAGCGATTATTTCGCAGCCTCTACGGAAATCTTGCGGAATTCCTTCATCAGCTTAGAAATCTCCAGTGCGGACTTGCGGGCACGGGTACCGGCGGCCTTGTTGCCTTTCTCCACCTGTGCTGCTGCATTTGCTGCGAATACTTCGTATTCGGCATTGATCTTTGCTACTAATTCTTTCATAACTTTTATATTAATTTGGGTTTGTTATCAACGCAAAGATATAAAAATTATCTAAACATCATCATTTGCAGCCAAAAAAATCAGCTTTTTTTAGCATAAAACCCCCTTTTTAACTAACTCTCACCCTGTTCACGGTACGTTTTTTGTCCCTGCAAGGGCGTAAAACATCCCGGTATGAACAGACTTTTCCTTATCACGGGGCTGCTCGCCGTACTCCTTGCGGGGTGCCGCAGGCACAAGCCCCAAACCGCCATGCCCCCGCTCAGGGTCGGCGTGGCCGAAGCCGTCACGGACAGCGTCCCCAACCGCATGGAGTTCATCGGTTACCTGGCGAGCAATTTCGACGCGGTGATCCAGCCGCGCGTGAACGGCTACCTGCTTACGAAGCAGTTCGCCAACGGCATGCCCGTGAAGCGCGGGCAACTGCTGTTCACGATCGACCCCGACCAGCTCTCGACCTCGATGCTCGCAGCCGAGGCCGCCCTGCAATCGGCCCGGGCACAGGCCGGCGAAGCCCGCCACAACTACGACCGCGCCGTGCCGCTGGCCAGGATCAACGCCATCAGCCAGTCGCAGTTAGACCAGTATACGGCCCAGTACAAAGCCGCCGAAGCCACCGTCCGCTCGGCCGAGCAAACCCTCAGCAGCGCCCGCATGAACGTCGGCTACACGGAGCTTCGCTCGCCCATCGACGGCATCATCTCCAACACCTCGGCACACGTGGGCGACTACGTGGGGCCGGGCACGCAATTCGGCGTGCTGACGACCATTTCGAACATCGATACGCTGACCGTCGACGTGGCGATCCCTATGGCGCAATACCTGCGCGCGGCGGGGCCGCGCACCTCGATCTTCGACAACGCGGGGCTGCTTACCGACATCCGCCTGATGCTGGCCGACGGCACGGTATACCCCTACGAGGGGCTTTACGACTACACGCGCAAGGACGTGTCGAGCACGACCGGGACGCTCGTGCTGGTGGTGATGTTCCCCAACCCCGACCGTTCGCTCAAACCCGGGCAGTTCGCCCGTGTGGAGGCCAGCGTAGGCCCCGTACGGCCGCGCGTGGTCGTTCCGCAGGCGTGCGTGAGCCAGGCGCAGGGCGTCAACTCGGTCTGGGTGGTGCGCACCGACAGCACGGCCATGTACCGCCGGGTGATCCCGGGTGACACGTACGGGTCGATGTGGTGCATCGACGAAGGGCTCATCGACGGGGAACTGGTGGTAACGGCCGGACAGCAGAAACTGCACGACGGTATGAAGGTCATCCCCGAAAAAAAGTGACGCCATGGAGAAATTTTTCGTTTCGCGCCCGATCTTCGCCCTGTCGCTGGCCATCGTCATCGTGCTCGTGGGGCTGATTTCGATCCTGAACCTGCCGATCGAACAGTACCCCGACATCACGCCGCCCGTGGTCGAGGTCTCGGCCACGTACGACGGCGCCGATGCCGAGACGGGCAACAACGCCGTGGCGACACCCGTGGCGCAGAGCGTCATGGGCGTAAGCGACATGCTCTACCTGCAAACCACCAGCGCCAACGACGGTTCGATGGTCATGCAGGTGACCTTCGACATAGGCTCCGACCCCGACCTGGACGCCATCTTCACCCAGAACAACGTCTCGTCGGCCACCGCACAGCTCCCGCTGACGGTCACCAAGCAGGGCGTCACCACGCGCAAGACCATGACCGGCTTCCTGCTGGTCTTCTCGCTGCACAGCGACGGACGCTACGACGCCGAGTTCCTCTCCAACTACGCCTACATCAACCTCCAGAACGAGCTGCTCAAGATCAACGGCGTGGGCAAGGTGTCGATCATGGGCGCCGGCGAGTACGCCATGCGCATATGGCTCAAGCCCGACGTGCTGAAATACTACGGCATCCCGGTCTCGGCCGTCACCGCGGCCATCGAGAACCAGGGAGGCATCTACCCCGCCGGGCAGTTCGGGGCCGAACCCGCGCCCGACGGCACCACCTATACTTATACGGTGACCATGCCGCCGCAGATCACCACCCCCGCGCAGTTCGGCGACATCGTGGTCGTCACGACTTCGGAAGGCCAGCAGATCCGGCTGTGCGATGTGGCCGAGGTTTCGCTCGGCAGCCAGAGCTACGGCGTGAGCTCGCTCTTCGAGGGCAAGCCCACGGCCATGATCGTCGTCTACCAGCAGCCCGGCAGCAACGCCGTGGAGGTGGGCAAGAAGGTCAGGGCGGCGATGGCACGGCTCGAAAAACGCATGCCCGACGGCATTGCGGCCACCACGATCGTCGACACCACGACCAGCATCGACGCCGGTATCCGGGACATATTCCACACGCTGGTGATCGCCCTCCTGCTGGTGATCTTCATCATCTACCTCTTCATCCAGGACTGGCGGGCGACCGTCATCCCGCTCGTGGCGATCCCCGTCTCGCTCATCGGCGCCTTCGCGCTCTTCCCCCTGCTGGGGTTCTCGGTCAACATCATCTCGCTGCTGGGGCTGGTGCTGGCCATCGGCCTGGTGGTCGACGACGCCATCGTGGTCGTCGAGGCCGCGCAGGTCAACATCGCCGCCGGCATGCGGCCCCGCGCCGCGGCGCTCGAAGCCATGAAGAACGTCGCCTCGCCCATCGTCGCCACGACGGTCGTGCTGCTGGCCGTATTCGTCCCCGTGTCGTTCACGGGCGGCATCACAGGCCGGTTGTTCCAGCAGTTCTCCATCACGATCGCCGTCTCGGTGGTGATCTCGGCATTCAACGCCCTGACGCTCTCCCCGGCGCTGTGCGCCCTGCTGCTGCGCCGCCGCGCCCGCCGCCGCCGCGAACCGCCGCAGAAAGGCTTTTTCGCCGCTTTCAATCGCTGGTTCTCCCGCAACATGGATCGCTATACGGCCTTTACGCCGACGCTTATCCGCCACGTGACGCGCACGGGCGTATTCATCGCCGTGGTACTCGCGGTCATCTTCGTCGTATGGCGCAAGCTGCCCGCCGGGTTCCTCCCCGAGGAAGACCAGGGCTACGTCATGGTGATGGTCTCCACGCCCGAAGCCTCGGCGCTGCCCGTCACGCAGGCCGCCATGGAGGAGGCCGACGCCGTGATCCGCACCCTGCCCGAAGTGGCTTCGACCTCGTTCGCCGCAGGTTTCAACATGATGGCGGGCATCGCCTCGACCGACAGCGGCATCATCTTCGTCTCGCTGGTCGACTTCGCCGACCGCAAACTCTCGGCCATGGAAATCGCACAGAAACTCACCGACGAGCTGTACGTCGCCGTGCCGGGCGCCGAGTGCTATGCCTTCATCCCGCCCTCGATCCCCGGGCTGGGCATCACCTCGGGCGTATCGGTCGAGGTGCAGGATCTCGAAGGGCGCGGCACGGCCTACCTGCTCGCCCAGGCCGGGCGGCTGATGGACTCGTTGCGCAAACAGCCTTCGATCGCCTCGGTGACCACGCAGTTCAACGCCGGGGTGCCCCAGCGCCGCCTGCGCATCGACAAGGAGCAGGCGCTGGCCGCAGGCGTCGACCTGGGCGTATTGTACGGCGAACTGACGACCCTGCTGGGCGGCGCCTACATCAACAACTTCTCGCGCTTCGGCAAGCTCTACCAGACCTATATCCAGGCGGCGCCCGAATACCGCCTCGACAAACGCTCGCTCGACAACTACTACGTCGCTTCGTCCTCGGGCGAGAGCGTGCCCGTATCGTCGTTCGTGGAGGTGGTCGACACGGTGGGCGTGGAATACGTCTCGCAGTTCAACCTCTACCGCTCGATCTCCCTCACGGTGACGCCCGCGGCGCGCGCCTCGACCACGACCGTCATGCAGGAGATCACCCGTACGGCCGGCGAGGTGCTGCCCGACGACATCGGCACGGCGTGGAGCGGCACCTCCTATCAGGAAGCCAATGCCTCGAAGACGGGCGGGCTGGTCTACCTGCTGGCGCTGGTGTTCGTCTTCCTGGCCCTCGCGGCGCTCTACGAGTCGTGGGGACTGCTCACGGCGGTCCTGCCGCTGGCGATCCTGATGAGCGTCCCCGTCGCGGTGCTGGGCGCCGTGCTCTTCATCGGGGGATCGCACCTGCTGGACGCCTTCTTCGTCAACGACGTCTACATGCAGATTTCGCTGGTCATGCTCATCGGCCTGGCGGCCAAGAATGCCATCCTGGTTGTGGAATATGCCGACCGGCTGTTCAACGAAAAAGGCCTCTCGCTGATGGACGCCGCGATCGGCGCCGCCAAACTGCGCGTGCGGCCGATCATCATGACCGCCTTCGCGTTCCTCCTCGGCGTCATGCCGCTGGTATTCGCCAGCGGGGTCTACGCCACGGCACGCAACATCATGGGCGTGGCACTGGTGGGCGGTATGCTGTTCGCCACGCTGCTGGGCATCTTCGTCTACCCGGCACTCTACTATTTCGTGGGGCGCATCGGGAATTTCGAACGCCGCCGTGAACGCAAAAAACAGGAGGAAAAACTATGAAAACCGGATACCTTACCCTAATCTTCGCGCTCGCCTGCGCGGCCTGCACACCCCGTTTCTACCCGCCCAAGGTCGACGTGCCCGACGGCTACCTCTACGGCGAAGGCTTCCCGCGGGACACCGCCGCGCTCGCCTCCG
>ERZ780053.809-NODE-809-length-10459-cov-3.47789_pt1 | contig 10459 bp, 11 predicted proteins | sample MGYA00511088_ERZ780053 | MGnify/ENA primary metagenome ERZ780053 (study PRJEB29588, sample SAMEA2150866) | human gut metagenome | biome: human gut; feature: human-associated habitat; material: faeces | place: Denmark | collected 2008/2010 ...
CCACGGCGATCCCGGCCTCACGGGGCGCAAGATCATCGTCGATACCTACGGCGGCCGCGGCGCACACGGCGGCGGCGCTTTCTCGGGCAAGGATTCGTCGAAGGTAGACCGCTCGGCGGCCTATGCTGCCCGGCATATCGCCAAGAACCTGGTGGCGGCAGGCGTCGCCGACGAAGTGCTCGTCGAGTTGTCCTACGCCATCGGCATCGCCCAGCCGCTGTCGATCTACGTCGACACGTACCGTTCGCCCCGCCCCGCGGCGCTGGAGGGGATGACCGACGGCGAAATCGCCCGCCGCATTGGCAGGCTTTTCGACCTGCGCCCCGCCGCGATCGTGAAACGCTTCGGGCTGAAGAACCCGATCTTCGAGGCTACGGCTTCCTACGGGCATTTCGGCAACCGTCCTTATAAGCAGGTCGAGAAGGTCTGGGAGAACGGCCGCGAAGTGGAACGCGAGATCGAGTATTTCGGATGGGAGAAGCTCGACGCGGTGGATTGCATCCGTAAAGAGTTCGGGCTGTAACGCTCCGGGATACGGCAGATCGGGACATTCGGCGCGGATGTCCCGATTATTGCCTATATCCGCATACTAACCGGACGTTTTAGTTCGTTTGTCCTACGAAATAAAAAAATTAATAGCCTATGGCGGAAGTTGCCTCTGATTAATTTATTGAACCAATTAGTGATTATGAAAAAGGCATTTTTAATTTTAGGAGTAGTTGCCGTGTCGGTCGCAGCGGGGGGGTTTTCGGCCTCGCCCCGCGAGGGTTCGGTGCAATACATCGAGCGTGAGGTGGAACGTACGCCCGCGCTGGGAACACATTTTACGTCATACCAGGCCGAGCAGTACCCTGACCTGACGTACGCCGCCGAGAACGCGGTGAAAGCCGTCGTCAACATCGAGGCCGTACAGCAGGTAGAGATGCCCCGGCGCCGGGGTTACGACCCGTTCCTGGAGTTCTTCGGCATCCCGCAGGGGTATGACGAAGGGCCGCAGTTCCGCGAGCAGCGTGCCGGCGGTTCGGGTGTCATCATCTCCGAGGACGGTTATATCGTCACCAACAACCACGTCGTGGACGGGGCCTCGAAGCTCAAGGTGAAACTCAACGACGGCCGCACGTTCGAGGCCAAGCTCATCGGCAAGGACTCGGCGACCGACCTCGCGCTGCTGAAAATCGAGGCCGCAGACCTGCCGACCGTGCCGTTCGGTTCGTCGGACGCACTGCGCCTGGGTGAGTGGGTACTGGCGATCGGTTCGCCCTTCGACCCGCAATCGCCCTCGCCGTTCGACCTGCAATCGACCATCACGGCCGGCATCGTGAGCGCTAAGGCGCGTAACCTGGGCGTGATCCCCAACGATTTCAGCATCGAGGCTTTCATCCAGACCGATGCTGCGGTAAACCCGGGTAATTCGGGCGGTGCGCTGGTCAATACACACGGCGAACTGGTGGGTATCAACACCCTGATCAAGTCGCAGACGGGCAGTTACGTGGGTTATTCGTTCGCCATCCCCGAGTCGATCGTCCGCAAGGTGGTCGTCGATCTGAAGGAGTACGGCATCGTGCAGCGTGCGCTGCTGGGGATCCGGTATGGCATCGTCGATCAGGACTTCATCGACAACATGGGTGAGGAAACCGGTATCAAGGAGCTGGGCGGCGCCTATGTCAGCAGCGTCGTCGAAGGCGGTTCGGCCTCCGAGGCCGGCATCCGCAAGGGCGACGTCATCCTGGACATCGACGGCGTGAAGATCAACGACAATGCGACGCTCTCCGAGCAGATCGGACGCCGCCGACCCAACGATAAGGTTAAATTATCGGTAAAAAGAGACGGCAAGGTGAAACAAATTGACGTTACATTGCGTAATAAAGCAGGTAAAACGGAATTAATTACCAAAGAAGACGTCGATATGGTCGAGGTTCTCGGAGGTAAGTTCGCCGATGCGGGCGCCAAACTCTGCCGTGAGCTCGATATCAAGGGCGGCGTGCAGGTGGTCGGCATCAAGGCCGACGGAATTCTGGCCCGCGCCCGCGTTAAGCAGGGATTTGTGATTACCCACATCAACGACCGTCCGGTCTATTCGCTCTCCGACATGGAGCGCATGACCGACAAGGTGCGTTCGATCGACGGCATCTATCCCAACGGCCGTGCTGCAAGCTACGTGCTTGTGGAATAGCAGGACGACCCGGGCGGGTTTTGTTTGAGAAGCTAATTTTTTAGGAGGTTAAATAAGAACATGCGTCAATTAAAGATTACCAAGTCCATCACCAACCGCGAGAGCGCTTCGCTGGACAAGTACTTGCAGGAGATCGGCAAGGAGGAGCTCATCACGGTCGAAGAGGAGGTGGAACTCGCCCAACGGATCAAGAAGGGAGACCAGGAAGCCCTGGAGAAACTGACCAAAGCCAATCTGCGCTTCGTGGTCTCCGTAGCCAAGCAATACCAGAACCAGGGACTGAGCCTTCCCGACCTGATCAACGAAGGTAACCTGGGCCTTATCAAGGCTGCCGAGAAGTTCGACGAAACCCGCGGCTTCAAGTTCATCTCGTATGCCGTATGGTGGATTCGCCAGTCGATCCTTCAGGCTTTGGCCGAGCAGTCGCGCATCGTGCGCCTGCCGCTCAACCAGGTGGGGTCGCTCAACAAGATCAACAAGGCATTCGCCCGCTTCGAGCAGGAGCATGAGCGCACCCCGTCGCCCGAGGAACTGGCCACGGAGCTGGAACTCCCCAAGGAGAAGGTCACCGACACGCTGCGTGTCGCCGGCCGCCACGTCTCGGTCGATGCCCCGTTCGCCGACGGCGAGGACAACTCGCTGCTCGACGTGCTGGTGAACCCCGATTCGCCCAATGCCGACAGGGGGCTGATCAACGAGTCGCTTTCGACCGAGGTCGACCGTGCGCTCGAGACCCTTACGGAACGTGAGCGCGACATCATCAAGTATTTCTTCGGTATCGGGACGTCGGAGATGACCCTCGAGGAGATCGGCGAGAAATTCGACCTGACGCGCGAACGCGTGCGCCAGATCAAGGAGAAGGCGATCCGCCGCCTGCGCCACTCGTCGCGGTCGAAACTGCTGAAATCCTACCTTGGGTAAACGGTATTGTGATCGTAAAATCCCGGACTAAATCAGTTAGTCCGGGATTTTTTTGTGCCTTTCGCTTCCCTTTACAGCAACAACCCGAGCGTGAGCAGCAGTCCGAACAACAGGATATTGCGTGACGTGGCGCCCAGGATGGCGTTCAGTTCGCGGCCGCGGCCGATCCGTACCATGCGGCGCCATGCAGCGACATGCGGCGGCAGGTAGAGCAGCGGCAGGAGTGCCGCCCATGTCCGCCCGTCGCCCCAAAGCCCGAGGCAGAGCGCTGCGGCCGCGAATCCCGACAGCAGGTGGTGCCGTTGTCCTGCCCGTGGGCCCCGTGCAACCGACCGGGACGAATCCGAAGAAAAGCAATACGAGCATGTCGCCCCAGCCGTGGTAGGCCAGCGGGTAAGGCCCGGCCGTGTAGAGGAATGCGAAGAGGACGCAGGCGGCGCCGACGGCGATGAGCCACCAGCCTCCGTAGGCGATGAGCCCGCAGCCCGCGGCGCAGGCGGCGAGAGGAGGATGCCCCGCCGCATGGACTTCGGAGTGATCCACCTCTGGGCGCAGGCGCGTTCAGGCCCCAGGCGGTCTTCTCCGTCGGAGCCTTTCAGGTAATCCCACAGGTCGTTTATCAGGTTGGCGTCGATCTGCATCAGCAAGGCGAATGCGAGGCAGAGTACCGCGGGCAAGAGGACGAACCCGCCGTCCGCCGCCGCAAGGCCGCAGCCCAGCATCACCGGGACGGCGGCTCCGGTCAGAGTCTTGGGACGTGCCGCAAGCAGCCAAGCCCGCTAGGAATCGGGGCGGCGCGGCTGAAATGGCGGCAGCCGAAGAACCCGCGGTAGACCGACAGCGGCGAGGGATGCACGGCCTTGAGTATGCAGTTGCGCTGCGGGTCGGCGATGGCGCCTTTTTTCTGTGCATAGCTGCCCCAGAGCATGTAGACGATACCCTGCTTGCGCTGGGCGATGGCGCGTACCACGGCGTCGGTGAAGGTTTCCCACCCATGCCCGGCGTGCGAGGCTGCCTCGTGGGCGCGGACGGTCAGCACGGCGTTCAGGAGCAGTACTCCCTGCTCGGCCCAGCGGTCGAGTCGAGGTTGCCCGTCGGGGGGATGGGTGTCCCGGTGTCGTCGGAAACCTCCTTGAAGATGTTTTGCAACGAGGGCGGGAACGGCACGCCGTCGCCTACCGAGAAGCAGAGCCCGTTGGCTTGTCCGGGGCCGTGGTAGGGATCCTGGCCGATGATGACGACCTTCAGTTTGTCGAAGGGGCATTTGTCGAAGGCCCGGAAGATATTGCTGCCGCGCGGGTAGATGCGGTGCGTGGCATATTCCTGCCGTACGAATTGCGTAAGGGTGGCGAAATAAGGTTTCTCGAATTCGGGAGAGAGCAGTTCTTTCCAGTCGGGGGCGATCTTTACATCCATGTTGCAAGGTGGTTAAAGTGGTGTAAATGTAGTAAAAAGTTGGCAGATTCCTGTTATCTTTGCACAAGGATATGAAGAAAGCATTTTTGTTTCTGGCGTTGTGCCTGCTTGGTGCAGGCCGCGCAGCGGCTGCGGAACCCGCCGACAGTGTCCGCAATGTGATTTATATGATCGGCGACGGCATGGGCCTGGCGCATGTTTCGATGCTCGCCGTCGAAGGCGGCTATGCCCCGACGGCTTTCGACCGGGCTCAAGGTATTGCCCTGATCTCGACCTATTCGGCCAACAACCGGGTGACGGATTCCGCGGCTGCGGGGACGGCGCTGGCATGCGGGAGCAAGACCAATAACGGTACGTTGGGGCTGGATCCCCGGGGCGGGCGTCTGCAGTCGCTCATCGAGTGGGCGGTGGCCGAAGGGATGCCTGCGGGGATTGCCGTGAAATGTCATCTCCAGCATGCCACCCCTGCTGCATTTTACGCGCATGTCCCGGATCGGGGCGACGAAAAGGCCATTACGCGCGACCTGCTGGCGAGCAATATCGACGTGCTCATAGGTGCCGGCAGGCGGCTCGAAAAGGAGTCCCCCGAGGGCGGTTCGTATCGCGATGCGTTCGGCCGCCGCGGCTATGCGGTCGCCGGTTCGCTCGAAGAGGCGGAACCGGTTCGTGCGGGACGGTTGCTGTGTGCCGTGACCGATGAAAATATCCCGAAGACGATCCGGCGCGAAGATTACCTGCGCTGCGCCACGCAGAAGGCACTGGAAATACTCGCCCATAATGCCGATTCCGTCGGCCGCGGCTTTGTGCTGATGGTCGAGGGCTCGCTAATCGACGGTGCGTCGCATGGTAACGATGCGGAGAAGATACTGGCCGAAATGCGCGATTTCGAGCGTGCCGTGGCTGCGGCGATGGACTTTGCCGACCGCACGCCGGGGACGCTGGTCGTAGTGACGGCCGACCATGAAACCGGGGGGCTCGCCAGCCGGAGCCGAGTTCGGATCCAAAAGCCACACGGCGACCTACGTCCCCGTTTACCTTTATGGTACGGGTGCGGGGCATATTGCTGGGATAATGGACAACACGCAACTCGCCCGGCGGGTCATGGCGCTGCTCGGGAAGGAGTAGCCGTTTTTGTGCAGCGCGCCCGGTGCGGCCCCACCGGAAGGTCATGCCATTGTCCGGTAAACGGGGGCCGGGAATTACGCCCTGCCTGCACGGGTGATGCTGTTTCGGAGAATTGCTGCGCCGCCCGGCGGCAAACGGCTCCGGTTCCGCCCCGTATTAAATACAAACGGCGTCCACTGAACTCGGGGTGGACGCCGTTTGCTGCTTATGGTTGGTGCGATGCTTCGGAAAGCCTACTTTTTTTGGGTGCCATAGCCGACTACTAAAATCTCTTCCATGTCACCTTCCCGCTGTGCGGTGTCCTTGTCGTGAAGGATGCCTTCGGATGTCTGGACAGCGAAGTCTACCGGCATGCCGAATTTTACGCGTACGGCCTCTCCGCGCTGTTTGCCGGGCGTCCATTTCGGGGATTTGCCGATGACGCGCAGTACCTCGTCCGCAAGGGATTTATCGGGCGATTTGAATATTTCGGCATTGCCCACCGAGCCGTCCTTCTCGATGACGAACGTGACCAGGACTTTCCCGTAAATGTTTTTGCTGAGGGCTTCCGCCGGGTATTTCACGTTCATTTGTACCCACCGGCGGAATTCGTTGATGTCACCGCCGTTGAATTGCGGCGGGGTATCCACCACCAGGAACGGTTCTTCCCCGGAACTTTTGTTTTCACTGGTCTTAGTGTCCTGTGCCGTAGCAGTTATTCTGAAATCAACGGGCAGCGTATATCTCACACGCACCTTTTCGCCGCGCTGTTCGCCCGGTTTCCATTTGGGCGAAGCTGCGACGACGCGCCGCGTCTCTTCCGAGAATGCCTTGCCGGGGGTTTGAAGAATCTGGATGTTGCTTACCGAGCCGTCCTTTTCGACGACGAACGACAGGACGACACGCCCCTGTTCCCCGTTCTTGAATGCCTCGGCGGGGTATTTTATGTTTTTCTGCACCCATGCGCGAAAAGTGTTGAGGTCACCGTATCCCGGGTTGCCGCCCTCCTGCATCGGGAACAAGGGCATGGTCTCGGCGATCAGGAACGGCTGGTCGTCCTCCGTTTCCCCGGTTTCGCGGATGCTGCCGTCCTGAAACTCGGCCTGTGTCGTGGCGTTTCCAGTCTCCTGGCGGGCGTCCCCCGGGGTGGGCAGGGCCGTATCACCTTTGGTCGTTATGATTACTACGCCGTTGCGGGCTTCCTGCCCGTAGGTCGCTACGGCGGATTGGTCTTTGAGTACCGTTATGTTTTCGATGCGGCTCGGATCGAGCTTGTTTATGAAATCCGGGTTTACCTTGATTCCGTCGACCACCCAGAGCGGTTTGCCGGTCTGGGCCGAAAGCACCGGTGTCCCCGGGGTTTCGGATTCCAGCGTGATCCCGGTAAACTGCCGGGCTGCCTCTCCGACCTCCAGCAGGTGGGGTTTGCAACCGACGTAGGCGACTGTGAGTATTGATCCCTGCGGAGCGTAGATTTCCGCATGTCCCGATTTATCGGTGACAACGCCCTTTTGCGTGTCCTTTATCGTTATCACTGCTCCGGGCAGGGGTTCGCCATCCTTTAGTACCGTTACGGCGACCTGTTTCTCGGTGGTGGTCGCTCCTTCGTCCGACGAACTTGTTGCGGCCTTGTTTTCAGTTCGCTGCAAGACGACGACGGTGGCCTCCTTTTGGCTATGCCGCTTCGTATCGACCGTTGCCGATTCGTAGCCGGGATAGCTTACCAAAAGTTTGCTGCCGTCCGGGACGGTGATCTCGGCATGTCCGTCCGCATTGGTCACGGTGCCCTGTGTCGTACCTACGACCTGTACGATGGCGCCCGGGAGTGCCCCTTTGTCCTTGTTCCGGACATCTATCGACACCCTGCATGTCTTGTCCTTTTTTTCATCTCCGGCATGCTGTGTTTCCTGCCCGGGAGCGGTTTCGATACCGGTGCCGGTTGCCGGGGCGACGATCACTGCGGCGCGCGTAGTGAAAGAGAATGCGCACAGGAGCCCGATCAGGGCTGGCAGCGTACCTGCCAGCCGGAGCAGGCTGTGCCTGCTTTTTGTCTGCGTAGTCATCATTTTAAAGCGTTTTTTAGTAAGTGAGTTACGCAGCCCGTTGGCTATTTCCGGACTATAACCGAAAAGCTGCTTGAAGATCGTTTGCATGTATTCGGCCCTGTCGTAGCCGCTCGTGAGTACGTCGCTGTCGGCCTCGAACTCCTCGGCCTCGGTCAGCCGCCGTGCGGCGATCCATACGAAGGGGTTCCACCACAGGGCGGCTTTCATGGTTTCCATGACGATCCGCTCGAGGGAGTGGCGGTGGGCTATGTGGCTCGATTCATGGGCCAGGATCGCCCCCATCTCCGCGGCGGGTGTTGCGGTCCAGATGTAGATTGTGCGGAAAAACGAGAACGAAGCGATCTCCTGCCGCGTGCGCACGATCTTGTATTTGCCCGTACGGGTGACCTCCGCGCCGCGCCGGAGGCGCCGGATACGGAATACCTGCCACAACATGATGCCGAGGATCAGGGCTGCGCCCGCCAGGTAAAGCCCCAGGCACAGATGCCCGGGCGTGATGGCGTGCGCCTCGGCGTCGGGCAGCACTTCGGCCGTCCAGTCAGCGAGGTCGGGCGCAGTTACGGTCGGGGTCGCCACGATGACCTGCCCCGGCCATACGGGGATGCGTAGCAGGGGGATCAGTGCGGCTGCGGCCGTCGAGGCAAGCAGGTACAGGCGGCACCAACGGAATTTCACCCTGCGTTCGAGCAGGATGGTGTAGGCCGCTAACAGCACGCCGCTGCATGCGAGGACTTCGAGGGCATATATGGCCAGCGTTTTCATGGTCGTAAGGGCTTGGGGCGGAGCGGGCGATTATTTGCGGGCGTTCTGCATGATTTGGAGAATCTCCTCCATCTCCGTGACCGAGATGTCCTCATGGCGCGAGAAGAACGAGACCATCTGTGCCAGCGAGCCGTCGAAATAGGACGACAGTACCGACGACATGACCCCGCGTGCGTACTCTTCGCGGCTTACGGCCGGATAGTAGCGGTGGCTTTTTCCCTCGGGCGTGTGGTTGACGAAACCTTTGTTTTCGAGGATTTTGAGGAAGGTCTTTTGAGGAAGGTCGCGACTGTGGTGTATTTCGGGCGGGGTTCTTTTGTCTGGGCGATGATCTCGTTGACCACCGCATCGCCCAGCCTCCAGAGTATCTGCATGATCTCCTCTTCGCCGCGTGTGAGTTCCGGTTGTTTATTCTCCATGGTAGTGGTTTTTAGTTCGTTTTCGATGTCATTCAGTTTCCAGCGCGGTTGCAGCCCTCCGGCGCCGGCCATTGGATACCCCAACGTTTGAGGTATTCCGCGACAGGCCCCATGCCGACCTCTCTGCGCCACTCGTCCACGCGTTCCGCGTCGAGCAACGGGGCTATGTAATAACTGCCGTCGCCATGCCGGAGCACCTGTGATCCGTAACGCTGCGGTTCTCCTTTGCTGACGGCTATGCGATCCTCGAGCATGGCGACCTGCAAAGGCTGGATGTCCCCCAGCACCGCTCCCTGCCTCAGCAGGGGCAGGTAACGCTCCTGTATTGCCGGATCGGAATGCTGGATGACAAGGAAGAATGCCGTGCATGCGTCGCCGACCTTCGTTTTACCTACCCAGCCCCGACTGTCGAGAATAGACGAGATTTCCCGCAGGTTCAAACTGTCCGTGCGCTGCATCTCTGCGATCAGCGAGTCCGTCACGATGCCGTTTGCACCCGATTCTATGGCCCGGATATAGGCCGTGCGTACCTGCTGGTCGCTCGCGGCGATCTGCTGCAATTTCCTGCGCAACGGTATGTCGAAGTCGCGTTCAGCGCGGTGTTGCCGCGCTGTGAGCGTGTCGAGGAGTAGCTGCCAACGTGTGTCGGCATGCAGCGGTTGTAGATCTCCGTCGGTTTCGATGCGATCGGAATACCATTCCTTTTCAAGGGCTATGCGTTTGAATAACCGGTCGAAAGCCAGCCCGTTGTCTCCGGCTTTAGCCGCAGCGCAAGCTGCATTGTATAAATGATAGGGTTGTATGTGTTCTGTCTGATAGAAGGCTGCTTCGAATGCCCGGCTCGCGCCGGCGGGGGGGGCGGGTCGCCGGCCATGTAGAGCGAGTCGGCTTGGCGGATGTGCGCGAGGTAGGTGCTCTTGTCGCTTTGCTGTGCGTATGAGCACAAGAAGGCTGCGACAAAAATCAGGGCGATATACATGCGCTTTTCCATGAGCATTATGATTTAAACTCGACACAAGTTTACTACTAATTTTTTAGATCAACAAATATTTCTTCTAAAAAATTAGTAGATAGCGCCCAAAAAGCAGAATACCTATATTAACATGCGATATGCGATGTAACCTTGTTTGGGAATTTCCGGGGAGTCCCCTGTCTGCATTGTGGCGCGAAGGCCGGCTGCCGGGGCAGGTTTGTTGCCGGAAAACCGGGTGCGCAGGCGCAAACGAACCGCCGGATTGCCGGACGGGGGAGGCTGCCAGCGATGGCGGAACGCCCCTTCAGGGAGTCAGACCAGCCGTGCCTCTTCGTTGTCCTTCTCCGCCTTCTCGTCCTCTTCCCAGTCGAACCACGGGAATTCATGGCGCCCGGCGAGCGAAAAACGGGTGTAGGTGATCGGAAGCCCCATTTCGAGGAATCGTTTCTCGTAGGCGGTCTTAACCGACAGCACCTCGTCGGCGTAGCCCGTGCCGTAGATGTCGGCGTTCGAGACTTCGCATGGCAGCCCGTAGCGGCGCACCACCTCGTTCGTATAGCCGAAAAGATGCTTCGAATCGGTCTTGAGGTTGATCCATCCGTCGGGGGACAGGATGCGGGGGTAA
>ERZ780053.820-NODE-820-length-10302-cov-1.85391_pt1 | contig 10302 bp, 21 predicted proteins | sample MGYA00511088_ERZ780053 | MGnify/ENA primary metagenome ERZ780053 (study PRJEB29588, sample SAMEA2150866) | human gut metagenome | biome: human gut; feature: human-associated habitat; material: faeces | place: Denmark | collected 2008/2010 ...
ATGTCATATGGAGTAGGTCTGTTATAAATGAAACCGTATTCTCCTTTGGGCAAAGGATTAGTTAGCTCTATCTTATAAGCATTATCCTCAGGCATGGAAATGATGTTGTAATCTATAATATCGTCTTTGAATGGCTTAAAGTTTGTACCATAGAAATACTTTTCCTTTGCCAGTCTTATTGCTCTGCCACGCCTCATATTGAAAATGGGTACTAATATGAAATCCTCTGGAGACTCGGCATATATGAATGGGTAATTCTTTATCAACCCCACCAAACTTTTTACGGATAAGGTTGTGCTATCACTGTCATTGGGTAAGTAGAAAAAGAATTCGGGCTTATCTGTATATAGCGCAATATCGGCTGTGTCTTTCTCTATATAAACAGTTATTATAGGCTTTTTAAAGTTAAATAAATAACTGAGATTTAGATTTCTATCAGCTATCAGAGATGGGGATATTTGTTCAAACACCCTAGAACTATTTCGGGTGTACAAGCCAAAACGAAATTCTTGTGCCTCGCTAAAAGTCGCTTGAACCAATATGATTACTATTAGTAATATTTTCTTCATTATAATCTAACTAATCCTACTACTAAACTCATTGAGTAAATCTCATCCTTATCTATCGAGAAATCCGGATATTCCGGGTTATATGATACACAACGTATCTTCTCCCCATCTTCATACGTTCTTTTGATCAGGATACCTTGCGCTGTATCGAGCGCATGTACTTTACCCCATTGGATGAATGAAGTACTGTCTATACGCTTACAAGCCACCTCGTCGCCTCCTTCGTATTTGGGTTCCATGCTATCACCCTTGATGATAATAGTGAAATCATACTCAGGGAAGATGTTGATTCGGGGTATGTGTTCACACTGATCCGATGCAATGCCTTCTACTGCGCTGGTGAGAGAACCGGCGGCAGCCGTATAAGGAATACGAGGACGAGTTTCTGTTTTAGTTTCTCGTTTTTCGGCACCAGAATTATTTAATACAGAGTTTACTATTGCCTGTTCGTTAGCTGAGGCTTTATTTATTGCAGCAGCAAATGATCCCTCATGTATAAAAAAACGTTTGTTCTTTCCATCAAGAAAGTCTGGATTGACATCAAGCTTTTCAATAAGTATCTTTCTGTTTTTATCAGTCAATGATACTTTTCCGCCTTCTATGTATGAATAAGAGTTTTGGCTGATACTTAGTATATTAGCCATTTCTTTTTGGGTCATCTTTAAGAAGACTCTAATCTCCTTTAATCTTTCATTAACTGCCATACTGATATAAAATAAGTTAAATATATCAGTTAATGATATTATATTTATCAATTACTGATATATTTGCATTCGTAAAACGTCACTAAGCTCACAGACGGATACAAAAAGGGCTGTTATGGTAGCGTCCATTTTCCTATCGTTGTCTTGTTTGATCGCTTGCAAAGATAGGCAGTCCTTTTCACTTATCCTACAGATGAGGTAATGTTTTACAGCAATAAAAGCGGTTATGTGGCAGTTTCCGCGAATGAAAGACATTTGAAAGAGCTCTATTCCGGTAATATCCTAACTGCCACTTTAAGGATATGAAAGAATAGGGCTTTCTTCTTTAGGAGGAAGAAAGATGTATGGGAAACCTTGAATTGATTAGAGAAACGATGAGTTCAATTGAAATAGCTGAGCTCACGGGTAAAGAACACAAGAATGTAATGAGAGACATTCGCACTCTTTTAGAACAAGGAGTACAAGAGCTCAATTTTGAGCCTTCGTTCATAATCAGGGACTTACCAAATGGAGGTAGCAAGCAAGACCCTTGTTTTAATCTTACCAAAAAAGGCTGTCTTATCCTCGCTTCCGGTTATGATGCGAAACTCCGTGAAAAGATAATTAGCAGGTGGGAAGAACTTGAGATAGAAAAATGTAATGGTGGTTTTAAAGTTCCTTCATCCTTTGCAGAAGCGTTGAGGCTTGCCGCTGTCCAGATGGAACAGATAGAACAGCAGCAGAAACAACTGGAGGCCGACAAGCCTAAAGTTCTGTTCGCTGAGGCTGTATCGACTTCCCAGCGTTCCTGCTTGATATCAGAGCTTGCAAAAATCATCTCTCAAAATGGGGTATCCATAGGCCAGAATCGGTTATTTGCATGGATGGGCAAGAACGGTTATCTCTGCAATAAAGGCCAGTACTATAACCAGCCTACGCAGAAGGCTATGGAAATGGGATTGTTTGAAATCAAAAAGACAACAATAACTAAGCCCAACGGTGATGTCATTGTAAATACCACGAGCAAAGTCACCGGCAAAGGGCAGATATACTTCGTAAATAAATTCATTGGAAAGGAGAACTAACCATGGATCGACTACAAGAAATAATGAAAGCTGCTGAAAAGGTAACATTTAGCAAAAATCAATCCTCTGTCTTGGTTGGCGGTCGTAGACGCTTGGAACGCTTGACTGCTGAGAAGAAGATTGCCTATGTCAAGACTACCGACAAGAAGAACGGTCGTTGGGAATGCAAAGGGTCGGATGTACTACGGTTCACAGTAAATAAGGAAGGGCAGGCATGAAAAGGATCATTCAGTTCATCGCCATTGCGATAGTGGTTGCCGGGTGTATCTATGGCGGTCGTGTAGAATACACCGATGCTGTGCTTTCCGGCATGAGCCTTGAAAAGTATCAGTACATCCATGACCGTATTGCACCGGCTTCGCAGTACGACGTAGCCCAGGAGTATATGAAGAATAAGAAGTTTTACGATTCAAAAACATATTGAGACATGGATAATGGTAAAATTCAAGTTGATGACATTCTGTTACAGGACGGCAAACCGTATGTATCATTAAGAATGTATAAGGACTTACAAAACAAATTGGAGATGGTACAGGAGACCGCCGAATATTTTCTACAGCGATTAACCGCTATCGAGGTTGCTAACGAACATAGACGAAATATGGCTATATCCATACCCCCATCTCATCGGCATTACAATAAGAATCTATAATAAAAAATGAAATATGAAAATGAAGATTGAAAATTACATGATTCCTTTAGAACGTAGAATCATTTCTGTCGAAGCCATTGACAATAAGTTAATCATTGGATTTGAACCAGAGCATTACGGCGACTTCCTCTGTGACCTGACGGATCAGGTGGAAGAAGTCCCCCGCATTGGAGACACCGCCATATTTTGGAATGACGCAGACCGTACCCGTGCTATTATCGCCCGTTTGTCGGATGACAATTCAAGTGATCTAACAGATGCGAGTCCTTATAAGGCAGCTAACGATATTTGGTTTCAGAATGCTATACGCTTCCGCAGTGAGGACCAGTATCAGCAGATAACGGGTGTTACCTATGTCCACAAATAAATTAAAATCACGCCTCGACACGGTGTTCGCTATGTTCATCCGGCTTCGGGATGCGCTTCCAAGCGGGGGATTCAAATGTATCTCATGTGGAAGGCTCCTTTCCTTTGACCAATCAGACTGCGGCCACTATATCAACCGTCAGCACATGGCCACGCGATTTAATGAAAAGAACTGCAATGCCCAGTGCCGGAAGTGCAATCGCTTTGACGAGGGGAATATACAGGGTTACAGACGTGGTTTGATAGCCAAGTACGGAGAGACTACCGTATTGATGCTTGAGGCAATGAAATATCAGATAAATAAAATCTCAGACTTTGAATATCGCGCAATGATTGACTACTATCGAAAAGAGGTGAAGCGATTGAAGAAGGAAAAGCAAATTAAGTGACATGGAATTATGCAAAACGGACATGCAAGTATTAGAGCGCCTTCTCCGGCAATGCTCGGACAAGATTGAGAAATACGCACCGAAAACATCTCCCGATCAGGATTTATGTCGTAGGTGCAAGAAATTTATTAAAAAACTAAAAAACAAGAAATATGAATAAGATTATAGGATTTATCGTTGGTGCTGCGCTGCTGTTTGCTGTGGCATGTATTTCAGGAACATGCGTCTACCTTCTTTGGGATAATACCATCCCTCATGTATTTCCTTCATTGGTTGAGAATGGGACATTGGTGCGTTCTATCGAATGGGGTGATAGTATAAAACTCGCATGGATATGTTCGTTACTTTTTAGGGGATTTGGAAGTAATAAAGGATAATTGATTATGGCAATGCACACATGGTTTATATGTAAGATTCGTTACGAGAAAGTAATGGAGAACGGAATGAATAAGAAAGTGACAGAACCTTATCTGGTGGACGCTCTCAGTTTTACGGAAGCGGAAGCACGCATTATCGAGGAAATGACACCGTTTATCTCGGGTGAATTCACAGTATCCGACATCAGTCGTGCCAACTTCAGTGAATTATTCCCCAGCGAAGAAGAAGCTGCCGACCGCTGGTTTAAGTGCAAGCTGATTTTCATTACCCTGGATGATAAAAGCGGTGCCGAAAAGAAGACATCAACCTATGTACTTGTACAAGGCGCCTCAACAGAGGATGCAACTACCAAGTTACATGAAGGGATGAAAGGCACGATGGCCGAATACCGTATCGGATCAGTCGTTGAAACCCCTATTATAGATGTGTACCCTTATGGCAATGAAGAAGGAAGCAAAGAAGTGCGAGGCAATTAAATGCCTCAACTGCTGCCGGTCTTCTGGTTCGTTCGGGATGCCCATCGTCGTCACCTGCTCAGTTTTAAACCGGAAATTGGTTGGTGAAGCCCTCCGTCGCTGCCAGTTCTATGAAGCAAAAGGCAATGTTCGACAAGATAACAATAAAGGCAAGAATTGACACTGCCGATATTGACACCATTGTCCTGCGCAACTACCTGGAGCAATGTACGGAAGGCGACGAGGTCTATTATAAGTCAACAGCGTATGCCAACTTCGACGGTTGCTTCATTGAGGTCCGCGGGAATCAACTGCGGTGTAAATGCTCCATCTGCAAGTTGTGGAGCAAGGGCCGCACCGGAAAGTTAGACAACAGCCGCCCAATGACTTTTGCGATGGCGGTCCGAACGATCAGGGAACTCTTGCTCCGGTTGTGTGTGAAAATGGAGAATGCCGTAGTTACCTATTACGAGATAGGCATAACTATGAAAATGAGGTTGCCTGCTGACGAGTATATCAGTCAAGTAAAAAATATTATAGGCAGAGTGTTGATAGAAGATGCCAATTACTTGGAAGATAAGCAAAAGACGACGCGAAAAGCTAAATATTTTCGCAAAGTACTGAAGATTTATGATAAAACATTCGAGGCCAAGGAAAAAGGTCGGCGGATTGACGCCAATATACTTCGTATCGAAACTATATATAAGCATCAATCCGTTTGTTTAACTGAATTAACTGATAATGCATTTTTGTCAAAGATTGGTAGAATATTTTATAAAGATTGGTCGGAAATAGAGTTTGTGAGAGAACTTTCTGCTGTCAAAGGGATAAAAATATCCCAGTTGGAAAAGGCACGTGAAATCCAGCGCATAGGCGTAACACGCTATAAGGAGCATTATAAGAAGATGTATCTGGATGGTAAACTAACTAAGAAGCAATGGGAGACGATTCGGAACTTCGCCCGGAGCTGGCCCACGGAGCGTGAAAAATATGTGGAAGAGGTAGGCGAATTAGAGCGTGAATTTAAGGACCGGCTTTTAGCAAGTTATCAGGTTGGGATTTTTACACCTATTCGAAGAAAAGTGTAAGCATTTGATTATCAAATATTTACCGAATAAATAAAAAGCACCTTATGGTGCGTGCGTAAAATGCTTAGAATGAGGTGTTTATAATAATTTTGCTCTCTTTTTAACGATTTACGGCAACTTGTCCTATACAGCCCGCAGGGTTGTCGGGTACCGACATTAGAGGGCTGAAAATTTATAATTATAATAATTAAATAAGTTAGTATATGAGTCATGTAATAGAAGGCAGAATATTGGTGGAATTGCCAACCACCCATGGACAAACGAAAAAAGGAAAAGACTGGGAAAAGAAGGAGTTTGTTTTGGAAACATTGGAACGCTTTCCCATCAAGATGCGTTTCGCAATGATGAGCTTTGACGGTCCTATAGAAGATGCTCCTGTAGTTGGAGAAAAAGTAAGAGTTCGCTTCACTGTAGAAGCTAGAGAGGTAAATGCTAATTGGTACAATGACATAAAAGCGTACCAGATTGAGAAATTAGCCTAAAGATTATCATGCAGCGTCCACCCGTTAAATATATCGTCCAGATAGATAACTTTTATTTAGCTGATTTTATCTTCTACTGGACATATTACAATCAGCCTTGTTCCTTGCTTTTCCAGAAGCCAACAACTGAAGGGCTGACCGCAATTAAACTGATTGTGGATAGTGATGAAGCGGCCAGCTTCCTGTTGCGGGCTAAAGACAAAACGGGATGTCGCCTGTATATCAAAGATTAATTTAATAAGTAAAGATGTAGAGTAATTATGAAAAAGGTAAGACATAATTTTAAAAAAGGCATTGAATTGCATAAGGTTTGCGCGGTTGATGAGTTGCGTCCGGTATTGAATTACATCTATTTTGATGATCCTTATGCGATTGCATGTGATGGCCATATCCTTATTAAAGCTAAGGTAAGTGAGATTTCTAATTTTGATGAATCGGAAATAGAACTGCTAAACGGTCATTTTCTCCACGCCCGGGGATTTCAGCTATTGATGAAGTATGATGTTGTGTCTGTTGAAGAAGACGGCTTTCTCGTGCAGGGAGACGGTTATAGTATAAAGATCAACTTCTACTCGGGTGACGCGCTGAAATACCCGGACTATCAAAAGATATTCGATCAATGGATCGCGGGTGATCAAAGGAAAATTGTACTAAATCCATATTATCTTTCTGATGTGTGTGCTTCAGTAAATGCGAAGGAAGTTCGTATGCGTTTTGGGAAGAACTATCAATGTGTCATATTAGATTTTCCTCGCAGTGATTTGGATGACACGAAAGGAATAATAATGCCCAAGTTGGATAACGATGATTTTTAAAACAAAGTACTATGAGTAAACAAAACCCATTGAAAGAAGCCATCCAGTCTTATTTGGATGAGCGGGCAAAGACTGACGAGCTGTTTGCTGTTGCCTATAAAAAGAAGAATAAGAGTATAGATGAGTGTTGCACATACATCATGGGAGAAGCCAAGAAAAGAGGTAATGCCGTATGCATGTCCGATGAAGAAGTGTTTGGGTTAGCTGTCCACTACTATGACGAGGATGATATCAAAGTAAACAAGCTGCCGTCAAACGTTAGAGCTTCTACTACAACACCAGCCAAGCCAGTTAAGTTGACTGAGGAAGACGAGAAAAAAGCCCGTGAGGAAGCGATTAAACGCCTGACCGAAGAACAGCATGCTTTGCTCAGGAAAAAGCCTACACGGGCAAAGAAAGAAGTAATCGAAGTCCAACAGATGTCATTATTCTAATTATGAAACCAAGAACAAAAGTACAGAAAATAGTTTCGGAACTTAGCAACAAGTTATCTGAAATAGCTAATGTTCACAAACGTTGGGCTGCGGAGCATCTGTTTGCTCATGAAGCGTATAAATGCAAGAATGAATTGTGGTGTTCTGATTGTGGTGGAGTCTGGATAGACTCAAGTAATAGCGAGTTGGGCGTTATCGTTTTAGGAGACAGTACCGAGTGCCCATATTGCCATCACAAGCTAAAGGTAAAGGTTAGCAGGAAGAAGAAAAGTACAGACGAAGTATATATGTCTATTCTGCAAGTAGTAGAAGGATTCCAAGTGATAAGGCATGTATTGTGTTGTAAATATGCCTGTAAAAAACTGCCTACCCTGCCATTTCCTCCCATATTCGTTACTCATTTCTTGAGACCGTTCAGGAATGGATTACGGTGGATGGAAAACGTATTGTTATGGCAAAACCGATGAATATGGGTAGTAATGGCTGGATATATTCGGAGCCTCTAAGCATAAAGAACGAATATGGCAGCAGTAATTACAGTTATGGAGATGTGTACTCTATACATGGATGGGTATACCCCAAGGTGAAACTTATCCCGGAATTAAAGAAACGTGGTATAGGTCGGAAATTTCCGGATGTAAATCCATCAAAGCTTATAAGGTTACTTCTAAAAGGTGAAAGTGATGCTGAACTTTGTCTAAAGACAGGACAGATGTCAATGCTTAAACACATGTTCAAAGAAGGATATTACCAGCTGCGCTATAAACCATCCTTCAATATCTGTAACAGGAATCATTATATTATCAAAGATGCCTCTATGTGGAATGATTATGTCGGCTTGCTATTGTACTTCCACAAGGATGTGCGTAATGCCCATTATGTTTGTCCCAAAGACCTGAAGACTGAACACGATTTACTTTTGAATAAAAAGAGGGATATTGAAACCAGACTGAGAAGAGAACAGGAGCGGATGGAGAAGATTCGTCATGAAAAAGAGCGCAAGGAAAATATCGCCCGGTTTTATAAAAAAATGGAGAAGTTCTTTGGCTTAAAGATTACGGACGGGAGCATCACTATCCGTCCGTTGGAAAGTGTGACTCAGTTCTACCAGGAGGGTAAAGCAATGCACCATTGCGTATATACGAACGAATATTACAAGCTTAGTGATAGTCTTATCTTGTCGGCCCGTATTGGGGAAAAACGTATTGAGACAATAGAGGTATCATTGAAGACTTTTGAGATCGTTCAGTCTCGCGGTACTTGCAATAAAAATACTGAGTACCATGAACGAATAATTTCTCTTGTGAAAAAGAACATTGGTTTAATCCGTAAAAAGATGGCATCATGATAGTACTCGGAAGTGACGGTCTGCCTGTTGGCAGAAGGAAGAGCAACTACATGAATATCGACGGGGTGCCACACAAACGCTGCACTCATTGCGGACAATACTTCCGTCTGAGCTACTTCTATCCCCTGAAGTATCGACGTAAAGGAGAAGCACGTGAAACCTTGCAGTCTTGGTGCAAATTCTGTATGGTATCAGAATGCTGTAAGAAAGCAAAAGAAAAAAGGGAAAAACAATTAAATAATATCGATCATGAAGAAACCAAGGCATAATTTTCATAAAGGAATCGAACTGCACAAAATATGTTCGATTGACGAGTTCCGTCCGGTAATGAACTATATATACTTTGAGTACGGTTATGCGATTGCAAGTAATGGGCATCTTCTTATAAAAGCCAAGGTTAGTGAAATTTCTAATTTTGATGAATGGGAAATCGAATTACTTAACGGGCATTTCTTTTCCGGCAAGAACTTCCAGTTATTGATGAAATATCCTGTTGCATCCATCGAGAAAGACGGTTTTCTTGTACAGGGTGATGGCTATAGTGTTAAAATCAACTTCTATTCTGGTGATGAAATGAAATATCCGAACTATCAAAAAGTAATCGATGACTGGAAAGAAGGCTCTCAAAGGAAAATTTGTATAAATCCGTATTACCTATCCGATATATGTGCTTCAGTAAATGCCGAATCCGTGCGTATGCGTTTTGGAGAAACCGAAAACCAAAGTATCAAATTGGAGTTTGTCGGAAACGAGTTATATGAAACAAAAGGATTGATAATGCCTAAATTGGATTCTGAAGATTAGCTGCCAGATAGTTGAGGCCATTGTCATAATCGGAATAATCAGATTTAGTATTAGTGGAAATATGGAAAATATAAAATTATTCAATGATCATTTTCAAAACTGAATAGGTATGAATATAGATACAGAGTTTAATGTAGGTGATAGTGTATGCTATCTAAGTGGAGACAATATCTGTCATTCCACTATAAGCAAAATAACCATTGAAATATCCCATGAGGATAGAAGTTTTCTGATGGTTTATAAGCTGTCTGACGGATTAAGTGTCCCTAGAAACAATTATCCACAATGGGATAAAAGACTTTTTAGAGATAAGGATAGTTTAATAAAGTATTTATCAGAATTACAATAAATCGTAATGAATAAACCGAAAGTAATAGAGAAGTTTGCTGATAATGGTGAACATTCTCATTGGGAATTAATAGACTCAGATACAGGGATAGCACTTTGGTCTGAAATGCCTCCCGAAGAGGAGATTATCGAGATTGAAGGATATAAGTTCCGTAGAGGAGATATTTATGACATCTACGAATGTGAGCGTGATAAACGAATGTTTCTTAATCGTGAAGCCGGATTTATAGTCAAGACTTATGGAGATAAAAATCATAAGCCACAGGGATTCAGATTTGGAGAACCTATTGCCTATGAAAGCACCTCATACGATATATATGAAAAGAAAGATAAATGGGAACAACGAATGAATAAGGCTATTGCTTTATGGAAAAACTCACCTAAATAATAATTAATAAATAAATAT
>ERZ780053.836-NODE-836-length-10176-cov-3.2476_pt1 | contig 10176 bp, 10 predicted proteins | sample MGYA00511088_ERZ780053 | MGnify/ENA primary metagenome ERZ780053 (study PRJEB29588, sample SAMEA2150866) | human gut metagenome | biome: human gut; feature: human-associated habitat; material: faeces | place: Denmark | collected 2008/2010 ...
TCAGCAGGGTCGTCTCCTTGATCTCTTTCACCGTACCGTAAATGCCGCCGGCGGTAATTACCTTGTCACCTTTTTTCAGGCCTTCGCGGAATGCCTGCATCTGCTTGCGGCGCTTGGATTCGGGGCGCCACATGAAGAGCCATAAAACCAGCACCATGAGGCCGATCATAATGATGAAACTGTACTGCTGCATGAAACCCGGCTGGGGCTCTACGGGCGGTACCTGAAGAAAATTAATCATACGTCGTTATGTTTAGTGTTTATTTCCGTTAACGGAACAAATATACGAAATATTGTCGAATACACAAATGTTTATTCCACTTCGGCCTCGATGAACAGCCTCAGGGGTTTCCGCCCGCCGGCGAATGCGATGTCCAGCGTTTTGAGCTGCCAGCCCCATTCGCCTCGCGCATCGAAGGTGAGCGATACCTGCTGCGCATCGCCCGGCGTAATGGGCTGTGCGTCATATCCGAGCGTCGTGCACCCGCAATTGCGGTCGTATCGGGTGATGGCTACGGGCTTCGATGCCCGGTTTTCGATCCAGAGCCTGAGCACGGCCACCTCCCCCGAGTGCATGCGTCCGAAACGCACGGTATCCGTGCCGCCCGTGTCGAGGATCGTGTCCGTGACGGCGATAATCCGGCCTTTCCGCCCGGTCTCGCCCGTGCGTGCCTGCCGGGTGCCGCATGCCGCCGTCGTCACGGCCAGCGCCAGCAACAACAACCCGCGCAGCATCGGGACTCAGATAAGGCCGCGGCCGGCTTTCCTGATGCGGCCTTCGGCGGGGAGCGGTTCGAAGTTCTTGTCCAGCACGCCGTTGATGAAGGTGCTGCTGCCGGGTGTCGAGTAGTATTTCGAAATCTCGATGTACTCGTCGAGCGTCACCTTGACGGGAATCGACGGGAACGAGGTCAGTTCGGCCATGGCCGTGCCGATGATCAGGTTGTCCATGAACACGATGCGTTCCACGTCCCAGTTGGCGGTGAACTTTTCGATGTAATCCTGGTAGGCATCGTAGTTGACCAGCGATTTTTCGAAAAGCGTCTTCACGAATTCGGGGTCTTCGTCGCTCTTGAACTTCGAGGGGACTTTCAGCTCGGTGTGCGACGGTTTCAGGCCCGAGAGCGAACGCAGGATCATCATCACGATGTAAGGCAGGTCGTCGCTCCAGAGGATCGACATCTCTTCCAGCTCGGTTTCCAGCGCCTCGCAGCTCTGCAGCTCCTTGAAGAAATCTTCGAGCAGCTTGCGGTCGTCGGCGAACGAGCGCTCCTCGCGCAGCATGTAATCCTTGAAATAGTCGCTTTCCGAGAGCTGTGTATAGAGCGTACGGATCAGCTCCGGATGGCGGCCCCAGCCCAGCTTGCGGGCGGCGATATGGTCGTTCACGGCATCGCTGTTGGCGATGACGCGGGTCACCCGGTTGTCTACGAACTTGGTATTGGGGTTGAGGTCTTCGTATGTCGGCAGTTTTTTCTGTTTGGCCAGTTCCTGCCGCTGCTCGGCATAACGCGCCAGCTCCACGGGGAGGGTCAGGATCTGGAAATAGAGGTCGTAGGCCTTGTCGACGGACGCCATCAGCGTTTTTTCCGATGCCATCATGTTGTCGGCGCCCGATTTGAGGTGGGCGAACAGTGCCTTGACGACCTTTATACGGAGTAATCTTCTGCTCAACATATCTGTTTAGAACGGTTTTTTCGGCCGCAAAGATAGGAAAAATTTTTCCGGAAAGAAAGAATTATTGTCTATCTTTGCAGCCGTATGGAACAAATCGAAGAAAAAGAAATCCGGCCGTACGATGTGATCGTCATCGGGGCTGGGGCAGCGGGCATGATGGCCGCAGGTACGGCGGCGCGCGATGGCAAGCGTGGGCTGCTGATCGAAAAGATGGACAAGTCGGGCCGTAAAGTCCGTATCACGGGCAAAGGGCGCTGCAACGTCACCAACGCCCGCCCGGCCGAGGAGTTTGCCGCGCAGGTGCGTACCAACGCGGAATTTCTCGGACAGGCTTTCGCCGAGTTCAATAACCGCGCCGCCATCCGTTTCTTCGAAAAGGCCGGGGTGAAGCTCGACATCGAACGCGGCGAGCGCGTCTTTCCCAAGAGCGGCAAGGCGTGGGACATCGCCAATGCGCTGTTGGAATATTGCTACGAGAACGGCGTGAAGATCATTTATAATACGCGCGTGACGGAGATCATGACCCTGGGTGATAAGGTCTTCGGCGTCCGCTATATCAACAGGCGCGGTTTCGAACGCAAGGAGGAATGCCCGCAGGTGATCGTCGCCACGGGTGGCGTTTCCTATCCCGCCACGGGTTCCACGGGCGACGGCTACACCTTTGCGGCCGACCTGGGACATACCGTCGAACCGGTGCGTCCTTCGCTGACGCCGCTCGTTTCGTCGTATCCGCAGATCGGCTACCTCCACGGTCTGTTGCTGAAAAATATCAGGGCCGTGCTCTATGTCGACGACGAACCCGTGCGCGAGGAGTTCGGTGAACTGGGCTTCTCCGAGCGCGGCATCGAGGGTGCCGTGGCGCTGCGCATGAGCCGCGATGCGGTCGATGCGCTGATCGACGAACGCCGCGTCAAACTGGTCGTCGACCTGAAACCCGCACTGACCGAAGAGGTACTGCGCGAACGTATCGCCCGCGAGATAGCCGGGATGGAGCCGACGGAGTTCTTCGCCGAGTTGCTGCGCAAGCTGGTGCCCAAGCCGCTCGTGATGACTTTGGTGCACGAACTCGGTGTCAACGGAAAGAATTACATCGGCAAGCTCACCGAAGAGGAGATAACCCGCCTTATCAAGACGCTCAAGGGATTCACGTTCCCCATCACGGACTATGCGCCGTTCGAATACGCCATCGTGACGGCCGGGGGCGTTTCCTGCGCCGAAGTCAACCCCTATACCATGGAATCGCTGAAGATCCGGGGGCTCTATTTCGCGGGCGAAGTGCTCGACCTCGATGCCAATACGGGTGGTTATAACCTTCAGATCGCCTTTTCGACGGGGCGCCTTGCGGGGCTGTTGAAAAAATAACGGTTATGGGAATCGGCGGCCATAAACTCGGTTTGAAATTTTACGGGCGGGTCACTGAGCTGCGCAACAGGCTCTCCCGGGCCCGTTTCTTCCGCGGGCACGGCGTGCATTCGCCTTTCGTATACGATGTCGTGCGCCATGTCTTCATGCGCGATACGCTGCTTCCCGGCGACCGGGCGTTGTTCCGTGAACTGCTCGCGGCCGGGGTGCCCGAACGCCGCGCCGTGCAGCTGCAAAACCTGGCGATTCATTGCGGCTACGCCACTTTTGGCCTGAATCGTGCGGATGCGGAGTTCTGCATAGCGACGCGCAGCCTGTCCCGGACGGAGACGCTCGCGCTGGTCGGTGATGCGGCTGCCGCCGGGAATACGGTGGCGGTCATGTCCCCCTACGACGGGCGTGAACGCCGGGCCATGTGCTTGCAAATCGTCGCTGCGCACCGTTCGACGACGGTGGACAACCGCGGTTACCTGCTGGTTTTCAATAATAATTTGCCGAAACAACATTTCCGGATATGAAAGTATACACGAAAAAAGGCGATAAGGGAACGACCTCCCTTGTCGGCGGCGAACGGGTTTTCAAGACCGACGAACGGGTCGAGGCTTACGGCACGGTGGACGAATTGGCAGCATTTGCGGCTTTGCTCTGCGACAACATGCGTGCGGAAGCTGCGTTGTCGCCCTATGTCGACGACCTGAACCGTATCCTGTCACGCCTGATGACCGTCGAGGCATTGCTGGCGTGCGGGAAAACAGGATGCGGGAAGGTCGCGCCGCTGGCTCCCGAGGCCGTCACCTGGCTCGAAGGCCGTATCGATGCGATGCAGGACGCGCTCAAACCGATCGACAAATTCACGATCCCGGGTGGCAACGCCGTCGTTTCGATGTGCCACGTGTGCCGTACGGTCTGCCGGCGTGCCGAGCGTGCCGCGTTGCGTGCCGATGAAAAATACGGCACGGATGCCATCGTGCTGATGTGGCTGAACCGCCTTTCCGACTATTTCTATCTGCTCGGGCGCACGCTCACAGAGCATTACGGCGTCGAGGAGACCTTGTGGATTCCATAAAGCTTTGTATTCCAGTTTATTGATGCGTGCGCATGGATGTTTTGTAATTTTTTCTTTGTTTTTCTCGTTTTTTTTATACTTTTGCAAATCAGTGATAGCGGAATAGCGATTATTGCCTGATGTTAATCCGCTGATATTTGGGAACTTAAAAACTTGGAACTATGTACTGGACACTTGAATTGGCATCGAAGCTGGAAGATGCTCCCTGGCCCGCTACGAAAGATGAACTGATTGACTATGCCGTGCGTTCGGGTGCGCCTCTCGAAGTGCTCGAAAATCTGCAGGAAATAGAGGACGAGGGTGAGATTTACGAATCTATCGAAGATATTTGGCCCGACTACCCGTCGAAAGACGATTTCTTCTTCAACGAAGAGGAATATTAAACATGACGAGCGCTCGGACGAGCCGTTAAAAAGAGCAAGCAGCCCCGCATGAGGCTGCTTGCTCTTTTTTATAGTAAACCGATTGTAATCCGAGGGTGCTCAGCGGCTATTTTTCGGCCACGTAAAACAGGTCGAAACAATCGTCCGACACCGGGCAGATGCGGTAATCCTCCATCCGGATCGAGGACGTGAGGTCGGTATTTGCCTTCAGCAGCTTCCGGCGGTTGATCCGGTTCAGGATGTCGTAGGGTAGCTGGAGCAGGCGGCGGGGCAGGCGGTGCTGGAGATCCAGGATGTCGAAGCGCGTGATGCGTGCCACGCTGCGGCGGTTCTGTTCGTAGTAGGCCATGACTTTCCCGTTGCCTGCGACTCCGAGGGCTTCGACCGAGCGGAATTCATGCTCCAGCAGGTTTTGCAGCTGTTCCGCCGTATATTCCCGTACGTGCCATGGGTTGCGGGTGAGCGACATCGGTGCATTGGGGGTTGTCACGATGAACTTGCCGCCCGGTTTAAGTACCCGTTTCACTTCGCGCACCAATTCGACGTCCTGCTTTATATGCTCGATCACCTGGAACGAGATCACGAAATCGAAACTGTTGGCCGCGAATGCCAGCGGCGGCACTACGGCCTGGTGGAATTCGACATGCGGATGCCGCGTAAGCTCCGCTGCCGGGGCGAATTTGTCCACCGTGATGAAACTCCGTGCATGGGGTGCCACCACCTCGATACCGTAACCCGCCCCCGTGCCGATCTCCAATACGTCGCCGCCGATGCGCTGCGCCGCGGCATGGTAAGCCAGCAGCGACCGCTGGAAGACGAAATTGTCGGACATCTCGCGCGAAACCCGTTCCGCCGTGTTCATTTTACCCATTATTGCCGTTTGACTTTTATCCCGTCTTCGCCCACTTCGACCGCGCCGCGTTTCATCAGCACGCCCAGCGAGCGTTTGAAGACCTTTTTGCTCATCTCCGTAAGGCGTTTCACCTCCTCCGGGGAACTGTCGTCGTTCAACGGCAAGTGCCCGCCGTTGCCGATCACCAGTTGCAGCAAAACCTCTGCCGAATCCTTGACCTGCGCATATCCTTCCTGTTGGAGGCTCACGTCGATACGGTTGTCCTCGGTGATTTTGCGGACGTATCCCTTCATGCGGTCGCCGATGGCTACGGGGCGGAATACCTGGTTGCGGTATAGCATGCCCCAATGGCGGTTGTTGACGATCACGCGGTAACCGATCGGGCTTTCCGAGGCGACCAGCAGGTCTACCTCCTGGCGCGGTTCCACCGTGATCAGGTCGTTGTTGATGAAGCCCTTGAGCTTGGTGGTCGCCACGCAGCGCCCCGTGATGCTGTCTTCATAGAGGTATACGATGTAGCTCCGTCCCGCGAGGATGCCGCCCTGCTGGTTGCGGTTGGGCAGGAAGAGGTCTTTGCCATGCAATCCCCAGTCGAGGAATGCCCCGTGCACGGTCTTGTCCACCACGCGCAGGTAACCCGCCTCTCCGGCGCGGAGCAGCGGCGTTTCGGTAGTCGCAACGAGGCGGGCTTCCGAGTCGTGGTAAACGAAAACCTCCTTTTCGTCGCCGGGTTTGTCTGTGAGGGATATATAACGGTTGGGCAGCAGAACCTCGTTCTGTTCCTCGTCCGTAAGGTATAATCCGTAGTCCGAAACACGGCTTACGGTAAGTTTCTGGGTGCGTCCTGCTCTGAGCATATCGTTATTGCGGAATTGACCGCCTGCAAAAGTACGTTTATTTTCGCGGGATTGCAACTTTCCCGGCCAAGTTCCGCGGTGCGGGAGCGGCCGCATCCCTTTTCGGGAGTCAGTGGGATCGGGCAGCACCGATCCGTACTCCCCGTTCGTGCCGACTTTTGGGCGTTTGCGGAAAAAAGCGTAACTTTCGAAAACGAACCTTAACCTTCCTGCTATGAAAATCCGTGGATTTTTCGCGCTCCTGTTGACCGGCCTGCTCGCCGCCGTTGCGGCCTTTGCCGGGCAGCCCGTCGCCGAGCTGTACGACAAGGCCGAGTACCGCATCGCAATGCGTGACAGCGTAGCCCTCTACACGGCGGTCTATACGCCCAAGGCGCCCGGCGAAGCCCCCGTCATCATTTTTCGTACGCCTTACGGCTGCGGGCCCTATGGTGCCGGACGCTTCCCGCAGGGGTTTGAGAAAGGCTATCTGCGCAGCTACGTCGACCGCGGCTATATCATCGTCATGCAGGATGTCCGGGGGCGCTATATGAGCGAGGGCGACTTCGAGCATGTCCGGCCCGCCGGCAGCGGTGAGACCGACGAGACGACCGACAGCTACGACACGGTCGACTGGCTGCTCAGGCGGGACCGGCGCATCCCGCACAACAACGGCCGGGTGGGATTCGCCGGGTGTTCCTATCCGGGGTTCTACGCCATGATGGGCGGCCTTTGCGGCCACCCCGCCGTGAAGGCCGTCTCTCCGCAGGCCCCCGTCACCGATTGGTTCATGGGCGACGACGTGCATCACAACGGGGTGCTGATGCTCACCGACTCTTACCGCTTCATGAGCGGCATGAATACCCCTCCCGGACGTGTCCCTGCCGCGAAAATGCCCTCCATGTCCCGGCAGGCCGAACCCGACGAGCGGACGTTCTTCCTGGAGCATACGGCGCTCGCGGAACTTACCGGGCTGCTGAAACCCAACCCCTTCTGGGAAGAGATGTCCGCACATCCCGATTACGACGCCTGGTGGCAGGAACGCGACCTGTGCCGTGCCTGTTACAACGTCCGGCCCGCGGTGCTCATCGTCGGCGGGACGTTCGATGCCGAGGACTGCTTCGGGGCGTGGAACCTCTACCGGGCCCTGATCAGGCAGAGCCCTTCGACGCCGTGCCATCTGGTCGTGGGCCCGTGGGCGCACGGGGCGTGGCGTAACGGCGGCCGGACGCTCGGGGCGTTCGATTTCGGCGGCGATGCCTCGTGGGAATATTATATGGAGCATTTCGAGGTGCCGTTCTTCGACCACTACCTCCGCGACGGCGATACGGACGAAGCGGCTCCGTTGCCGGCCGCCGCGGTCTTTTCCTCGGGGGACAACCGCTGGCATACTTTCGACCGCTTTCTGCCGCGCGAGGCCCGGAAACTGACGTTGTACCTCGCCGGCGGCGGCATCCTCGATACCCGGCGCCCGACGGCCAAAACATCCGCAAGTACCTATGTCTCCGATCCTTCCGATCCCGTGCCGTACTGCGAGGTTTCCGGTCTGCGCCGTCCCAAAGAGTATATGGTCGCCGACCAGCGTTTCCTGTCCGGCCGTTCCGACGTGCTGACGTTCGTTTCGGAGCCTCTCGAAGAGGATATGACCCTCGTCGGCCCGGTCGATGCCGACTTGGAGGTGACGCTTTCGACGACCGATGCCGATTTCGTGGTCAAGCTGATCGACCTTTTCCCCGAGGACGATCCGCTGCCGGGCTACCGGATGCTCGTGCGGGGCGACATCATGCGCGGCCGCTATCGCCGCAGTTTCTCGCGCCCCGAGGCGTTTACGCCCGGTGTCCCGGCGCGGGTGCCTTTCCGGATGACGGACATCGCCCATACGTTCCGCGCCGGACACCGCATCATGGTGCAGGTACAAAGCACCTGGTTCCCGCTTGCCGAACGCAATCCCCAGCAGTTCGTCGACGTCTGGAACTGCCGGGCTTCGGATTTCGTGCCCTGCCGGATTTCGCTGCTGCACCAGCGCGGCAATGCCTCCTCGGTCACGGTGTGGCGGCTGGAGGCGCGTTGAGGCGTACGGGTTGGCGTCGGCCGTTCGTGCCTGTCTTCGTCCGGTCGTTTTGCCTGTCCGCTATTCTCCTATTGACAATCCGCGCCCGGTCGTCAGTGTAAGGCTGTTTGTCTTGCCGGCTGCGTCTGGTCGTTCGGGCAGCTCGTCTGGACAGACCGTCGCAGGGCCGTGCGCCTTGGCCGGTTGCGACCGGCTGCCCGCGCCCTGTTTCCCCGCATTGCTTTTCATCGCCGAACCGTACGCACTGCCGCAAGGGTGCCGCCCTGTGTGTCTGTTTTGTATGCCCGGTTCCCTTTGTTGCCGCCCTGCCTTACAAACCTCCATGTTTTTTATTCCCGCAGGTGCGATCTGTAAGAAAATTTTATATATTTGTTTACAAAACGGAGTTTTTCTATGAAAATACGTGTTGCTGTCTGCCAGGTCGACATGGAATGGGAACATACCGCCCGGAACCTGGAACGTCTGGAGCCTATCGTTGCGGCGGCCGATGCCGATATTGCCGTGCTGCCCGAAATGTTCGCCACGGGGTTCAAACTGCGCCCCGCCCGTGTCGCCGAGCCTGTCGACGGGCTTGTCGCCACGACCATGCGGCGCTGGGCGGCACAATACGGCAAAGCCGTCGTGGGCAGCGTCGTCATCGCCGAAAACGGGGAGTTCCGCAACCGGATGTTTTTCGTGAAGCCTTCGGGCGGGGTTGCCTGGTACGACAAGCGGCACCTGTTTCGTCCCGGCGGCGAAGCGCGCGACTATACTCCGGGAAACCGCCGCGTGGTGGTGGAATATATGGGGTTCCGGTTCCTGCTGCTGATCTGCTACGATCTGCGCTTCCCGGTGTGGAGCCGCAACCGGGGCGATTACGATGCCATCCTGTGCAGCGCCTCGTGGGCGGACGACCGCCGCGAGGTGTGGCGTACGCTGCTGCGGGCGCGGGCCATCGAAAACCAGTGCTACCTGGCAGGCGTAAACCGCGTGGGCACGGATCCCGATGCCTCCTATGCGGGCGACTCGGCGCTCGTCGACTTCCGTGGCGCCACGCTGGCCGATGCCGGTGAGCGGGAGCAGACCCTCGTCGCCGAATTCGACTCCGAGGCGCAGGCGGCTTTCAGGGAGGAGTTCCCGGCGTGGATGGATGCCGACGGCTTCGAACTGGAATTCTGATTTCCGAAAAATTTGGTATTGCCCCCGGTATGCGCTATCTTTGTACGATATTCGCGCCGGAGAGCCCGCACACTAAACGGGGCTTCCGGTACGTTTGACTACGATGATGAAAGAAGACACGATCAAAATACTGGGGGCCCGGGTTCACAACCTGAAAAACATAGACCTGGAGATCCCGCGCCGTAAACTGGTAGTCATAACCGGCCTTTCCGGTTCGGGTAAGTCGTCCCTGGCGTTCGACACGATCTATGCCGAGGGACAGCGCCGCTACATGGAGACGCTTTCTACCTATGCCCGCCAGTTCGTGGGGACGATGGAGCGTCCCGATGTCGACAAGATCACGGGCCTGAGTCCCGTGGTCGCCATCGAGCAGAAGACCACCAACAAAAATCCCCGTTCCACGGTGGGTACCGTGACCGAGATCAACGATTTCCTGCGTCTGCTGTACGCGCGCGCGTCGCGCGCCTATTCACCCGTCACGGGCGAGGAGATGGTGCATTATACCGACGAGCAGATCGCCGGGCTCATTATGACGGGCTTCACGGGGCGCAAGATCGCCCTGATGGCTCCCATCGTCAAAGGCCGCAAGGGGCATTACCGCGAACTGTTCGAGTCGCTGGCTAAAAAGGGGTATATCTATGCCCGTATCGACGGCGAGATCCGCGAGATTTCGGCCGGTATGCGCCTTGACCGTTACAAGATACACACCATCGACCTGGTGGTCGACCGTCTGGTCGTCGGTGAGGAGGCCCGCGACCGGGGGGTGGACC
>ERZ780053.843-NODE-843-length-10132-cov-13.8611_pt1 | contig 10132 bp, 7 predicted proteins | sample MGYA00511088_ERZ780053 | MGnify/ENA primary metagenome ERZ780053 (study PRJEB29588, sample SAMEA2150866) | human gut metagenome | biome: human gut; feature: human-associated habitat; material: faeces | place: Denmark | collected 2008/2010 ...
TCCTTGTCGTACCAGCCGCCGAAGGTATAGCCCTCCCGGGTGGGTACGGGCAGGGTGCCCACAGCCTGACCGTATACCACCGCCAGAGCAGAGGGCTCCACCTTGCCGCCATTGGCGTTCAGGGTAATGGTGAAGGTGCTGTCCTCCTGACCCCAGCGGGCGGTGAGGGTCACACCATCGGCTGTGCTGTAGACGGTGGAAGCATCATAGCGGCTGCCCACCTCGTCGAACCAGCCCAGGAACACATAGCCCTCCCGGGTAGGTGTGGGCAGGGCGCCCACGGCCTGGCCGAAGGTCACCTGGACCAGGGCCACGTCGGTGACGCCGCCGTTGGCGTCCAGGGTGATCTCGTAGATATTGGCGGTCCAGCGGGCAGTGAGGGTGGCGTCTCCGGCGATGGCATATATGGTGTCCTCGGTGTACTGCGCACCGTTTTCGTCATACCAGCCGTCGAAGGTATAGCCCTCACGGACGGGCACAGGCAGCTGGCCCACAGCTATGCCGTACTGGACGCTGACGGAGTCGGGCTTCACCATGCCGCCGTTGGCGTCCAGAGTCACGGTATAGCCCTGACCAGGCAATACCTCCACCACGCAGTAGGCGGTGACGCTGGTGTTGATATCGGTGGACACCTTGATGTAAGCGTAGCCGGGCTTGTGGGCGGTGACAACGCCGTTTTCATCCACGGTGGCTACCTCGGGGTTGAAGGAGGTCCAGGTCAGCGCGGCGTCCTCCGCCCGGGTGGGGGTAGGAGTCAGCGTCGCGTTCAGCGCCAGAGTCTCCAGGGGATGCAGGGTGGCCCGGGTATCATCCAGGCGCAGGGTATTGGCCTGCACCGGCAGGCAGACCACGGCGAAGTTCACATGATACTGCCCGTCCTTGGTGGTGGCGGTCAGATAACTGACGCCGGGCTCCGAGGGGGTGTAATAGGCAACGTTCTTGCGGGTGCCGTTAACGTTGACGTCCTCGGCGGTCTCCAGCTTGCCGCCGCCCTCCGTCACCGTCCAGTTGAAGGGACCGTAGGTGCTGTCGGGACGGTCATAGGTGACGCCGGAGAGGGCACCCGCCGGATTACTGGCCTTCTCCGTGCCGTCTGCCCGGATCACCACCGTGGTGGAGGAGCCGTAGGGGGCGGACACGACGATATCGCCGGTGGTACGGTCATAGGTATAGCCATTGTACGTGGCGTTTTCCGTCAGCTCATACTCATAGCCGTAATCATAGCGGTAAACCACATGGATGGACTCCGGCAGGGCATAGCCCTCGGTGTTCACCAATCTGCCGCGCCAGGGCTCGCTGCCGGAGAGGACAAAGTCCGGGCCGTCCAGCACCAGGCCGGTGGCGGCGGTGGTGGGATTGTCGCTGCCGCCGGAAACATACCCCTGGGCCGTGTACAGCTTCACATCGGAGAAGGAGTGGGTCTGGCGATACCGGGCGATGAGGCTGGCGGTCTCACCGGCGGTGACGTAATAGGTCTGCTCGTTGTAGTAGGCGTCGGACTGCAGGTCCTCCTGGTCGGAGGTCTGATAGACGTCCTCCCAGTCAAAGGTCATGGTCCGGGTAACACCGTTGATGGTGACGTCCAGATGGCCGGTTCCGGAGGGGATCTTGTCCGCGGAGGCCTGATAGTTCAGGTCGATAAGGCCCTCCAGCGCGTCGCTGCTGTTCTGGGAGACGCTGACCAGGCCCGCCCAGTCCTCGTCGTCCTCATATACCAGCCACTGATTCTGATAGATCTCCACATCGGCGGGCTGCAGGTCCACCACCCGGACGGTGATGGCGCCGTTGGGCTTCAGGCCGGAGAAGTGGTCCATGGACAGCTTGAAGTCCTTCACCTCCGTGGAGGATGCCTCCACCGCTATGACGCACAGGGCGGAGTAGGTGCCGTTGGACACGGTGATGATGGCCTGGCCGGGAGCCACAGCCACCACATGACCGAACTCATCCACCGTGGCCACCTCGGGGTTGCTGGAGGTGCGGGTGATGGGCGCCGTGGAGCCGGTGTTGTTGTTCACGCTGAGGTCAAAGCTCTGGCCGGGGTGCAGGCGGGCGGATGTCTGGGACAGGGTCAGGCCCTGGGAGGCGTCCACCTTGATGGCATAGGTGCGGTCATTGGCCGCATAGTCGCCGCAGGAGAGATACACGTTGCCGGTCCAGTTGTAGCTGCCGCGATACTCCGTCACATCTGCGGTGAAGGTGAAGGTGTGGGTATCGGCGTCATAAATGCTCTGGGAATACAGGGGATTCAGCAGATCGATGTTGTACTCGGTGATTTCCCGGCCGGTGGAGTCGGTATAGGTCCGGCTCACCTGGGCGTGGACCGCCACGGAGGCCAGGGAGCCGTCCTCGTCATAGACGGTGCCCTGCATATAGGTGCGGCCATCCTTCTGATAGAAGGTCACGGCGTTGTTCTCCAGCTTGGGGGCCTGGGTGTCCACCAGCACGTCGAAGGAGAGCACGTCGCCGGTCTTGTCCATTTTGTGGCCGTTGAAGGTGGGCTCCTTGCCGTCCACGAAGGACTCGAAGTCCGTCACCGGGCGGCCCAGCTCCTCATTGTCCACGGTGTCGCCGTAGTCACCCTCGCCATAGGCGGTAATGGTGTAAACGCACTGGGTGCCGTTGGGCAGGACGTCGCCGTTCAGGTCCGTTCCGTCCCAGGCATCCGTGAAGTAGTAAAGGGACATGGGCAGGACCACGCCGTAGCCGGCCTGATAGACGCTGCGGGGCACATAGGTGTTGAAGGTGCGGAAATAGAGCTCGTTGGTGTTCTTGTTCCGGACCTCGGTGACAAAGAGCTTGGCATCCCGCAGCTGATAGAGCTCAAGGTCGTCAATGGCGTCGAAATAGCCGCTGCCGTCCGGGGAGATGGCAAAGTTCTCCTGGTGGAAAACTGTCTGCTTGCTCTCGGCGGCAATGTCGGTATCAAAGATGTTCTGGCCCAGGTTCAGGAAGTTCACCACTTCCCCGGCGCTGCGGATGGTACTGCCCACCACGTTGACGCCCAGGGTACAGTCGTTGTTCATCACGTTTTCGCCGTCCTGGGGCTCGTCGAACCAGTTGGCGCGGTCCAGGATGGGGGCAGAGGTCCAGTCGCCCAGGAAGGCCAGCAGGGGCATGCCGATCTGAGGCGCGGAGCCGTCGGCGGCGGTGAGGATCACAAAGCCCTCCACATAGCTGCCGTTGGGGAACAGGTCGCGGATGGCGGCGATGTCGGAAGCGGTGAGGGAAACGGTCCGGCTGACCTGTGTGCCGCCGGCGGGCACGCTGACGCTGCCCAGATCCACCTCACGGATCAGCACATCGCTGGCAAGGACCATGGTCTTGCCGTCCTGCTCTGCGGTATCCGGCCGCAGAAGCACGGCCTTCATGCTGTAGCTCAGGGTGTCGCTGCCCAGGTTCTCCACCCGGAAGTCCAGATCATAGCTGCCGCTCCAGCCGGGATCGTCGCCCAGCTCCAGCTTGCCCACCAGCTTGCCGTCCACATCGATGTAGGCAGGGGTGGAAATGGCCGCGGCTGCGTTCACAAGGCCGGCGCCCTGGCGGCGGGGAGAGACGTATACGCCGTTCTCCTGCTGGGGCACGGCGGTGCTCACCAGCAGATGGTTGGTCAGGTCGGCGCTGGCGGCGGCGTCCTGCTGGGGATGCTGGGACTTGACATACTGCTCCACCAGCGCGGCCAGGCCCGCCATATGGGGCGTCGCCATGGAGGTGCCGCTCATCAGACTGTAGGACCCGGTATAGTCATCGTACTTCCCGGCGCCCTCCACATAGCTGCTGTCCATCACGGTGGACCAGATGTTGCCGCCGGGGGCGGTGATCTCGGGCTTCAGCTCCAGTCCGGAGCCGCTGCCCCAGGAGGTGAAGGAGGACATCTGGCCGCCCTCCTCCCAGTCGGACAGCTGGTCCTGCTGGTGAACGGTGATGCGGACCTCCCGCCCGGCGTTCAGCGCATCGATCATGGCCGCGCCGTCCACGCCGGAAATAAAGGCGGAGGTCAGCGAGGTGTTGTCCGTGTTCATGTTGATAAGCGTGGTGGCGGCGGGGTCGCTGTCATAAACCAGCACAGCCAGCACGCCGTAGCTCTCGCCCATGTAGTTGGTGCCGGAGAAGCTGCTGGCATTGTTGATCTTGTCGGCGAAGGAGAGGGTGCTGCCGTCTGCGCTGCCGCGCTTGACCAGGGCAATACCCGTCTTGCCGCCGTTGTAGCCGTTGCTGAATCCGGCGTTGTAGTAGTCCATGTAGGTGCCGTAGCCCGCGTCATACACAACGAAGCTCTGGCTCTCGGGGAACTTCCGCTTCATGGCCACTTCGTTGGGGTCGGAGAAGGGAACGGTATGGCTCTGGCCCTGGGCGTCGGTCCAGCTCAGCACACTCTGCATGTTGATGGTGCTGTTGATGGAGGCCACCGCCAGGTTGGAGGGGTAGACGGCGGGAGAGGACATCATGGAGATATCCGGGTCCTCCGCCAGGTTCAGGCCGCCCCGCTCATTGCCCTGGGCGGGGGAGTTTTCGCTGTTGCCGGCGGCGGTCATCAGGATGACGCCGGCCTGCTCCAGCCGGGCATAAACGCCGTGGATGGCGGTGTCGTCATAGGCAAAGCCGTTGTCGGAGCCCAGAGACAGGTTCACGGCGTCGGCGCCCAGGGTCATGGCGTCCTCCAGGGCGTTGAGAATGGCGCTTTCCGTGGCGCCGGAGTTGCCGCCGTCGGCAAAGACCTTCATCATCATCAGCTGGGCATCGGGGGCTACGCCGGAAAAGAGGACCTCGCCCTCCTGGCTCTGGACAAAGCCCGCCACGGTGCCGGAGACGTGGGTGCCGTGGTTGCTGCCGCTGTTGCGGACGTTGACGTCGCCGCTGATGATCTCGCCGGTATAGGGGTCGGCGTCTCCGGCGTAGTCAAAGGCGAAGGGGACCTTGCGGGTCTTGTACATGGCCTCGTTGGAGGCGGGGCTCAGCCTATTGGCATTGAGCTGGCGGCCGTTCAGGAAGGCCAGCAGGGACTCCTTGGTATAGCGCAGGTCGCTGTTGCTGAGCTGGGAGTAGAAGGAGTCGTCCCGGAAGGCCTCGTGGACCCGGCGCAGACCGGTGACGTTGGCGCCCTCCTCATCGCTCCACCAGCTGGAATACTCCATGTCCAGGCCGGAATCCACCACGGCCACCAGCATTCCCTTGCCGGTGTAGCCCTTGTTCCAGACCTCCTGCAGGTGGACCATGTCATAGCTGTAGCCTGCCACACCGGCATTGGTGGCCGGAGAGGCGGGCTGACTGTAAACATGCTGCACATGGGCGGACTTCACGCCCTTCAGACTGCGGATGGTATCCAGCATGCCATAGGGGGCGCGGACGGCCATGCCGTTAAAGAGCACCGTCCACTGCTCCATCAGCTCAGGGGCGCCGGCAGTGCGGGTGCCCTCCGCCTGGAGAGCGGCGGGCTGGGCCGCCTGGATCTCGGCAAAGACCTTTTTCTGATCCCGGCGAATGGCGGCATCCTGTTTCTCCGCGCGGCCGCCGGCAAGATAGGCGGCGATCTCCGCACCGGCAGAGCTGGTGGAAGCCGTTTTCTTCGCGGCAAAGCCCTCCAGCACGGGAGCGCGCTCCAGCTCCACGAGGATGGTCACCATATCATCGGGCTGATGCCCGGTGGGCTGGGTGGTTTCCGCCGCAGAGTTGTTCTCCGCCATGGCGTCCAGCCGGGGGGTGCCGCTGACCTCCTCCGCCTTCACCACGGTCCCGTCGGGGGCGGCGGCTTCGGCGGCCAGAGCCGTGGGCACCAGGCCCAGCAGCATGACCAGCGTCAGCAGCAGTGCGATCACTCGTTTCATGTTATACATTCCTCCCTTGTGTTGAACTCCCATGTTCTGCATTCTTTATAGGACAATGAATGTTCTATGGTCATGGGATGACTGTCGTTATTATAGCACTTTACCGCGGCGGTGTCAAGCTATGCCGGGTGGAACTTCCGGGTTTTCTCCATTGAAACAGGAGAATAACATGCCGCTTGATAAATCACGTCCCACAAGATATAATAACACTGCGTTATATATAACGCAGTGTTATTATACAAGGATGGTGCTTATGCCGGCAGTCAGAAAAGTTTCAAAGGAACAGATCATCGACGCTGCGGTGGAGGTATTGCGTGACGATGGCTTTTCCGCCATCAATGCCCGCAGCGTCGCCAAAAAACTGGGCTGCTCCACGCAGCCGATCTACTTTTCATTCAAGAACATGGACGAACTGAAGGCCGCGCTGACGCAGCGTGCGATCGAACTGCACACACAGCGCGTGCGGGATTCTCTGCGCGCCCACGAGGGGAGCGACAGCCGCTACAGCAGCTACGGCATGGGCTTCGTCAAATTCGCTGCCGAGGAAAAGCAGCTGTTCCGCTGGCTCTATCTGGAGGGCGAACAGCCAGGGGCATATCAAAGCGATGTTCTGATGCAGGAGGTCATCGGCGTGATCGTCGATGAATTCGGATATGCGGAGGACGTCGCACGCCGCTTTCATCAGGATATGATCTACTTTACCTACGGACTGGCGATTCTCGCCAATACGGATCATCTGCACCTGACGGAGGCAGAGCTGCGTGAGGCGTTCCGCCGGGAGTTCCGCGCGCTGATTGCCATTTATGGAAAGCCCGCAAAGCTGCCTGAATTTGCTGTGAAAGCCGGTGTTGCTTTATGAATCTGAAGGTATCCTTTTCGTGGATCGGGCTTGTGATCTTTGCGCTGCCCATGCGGCACATCTCACCGTGTCGATTCAATCCTTTTGCTGACATTTGCAAAGCGCAAGCAAAACATCGAGATTTTGATCAGGTGACACTGGATGTCTGGACATTCAATGAGTCGGCGCAGAAATTCTATGCGGCAGCAGGCTTTCAGCCCTATCGGTGCTTTTGGGAAAGCCAAACTTGATAAGCACAGGGAGCGATAAAATGAAGCGATCTTTGACTCAAAAATTAGGGCTGCTGGGCGTTGTCAGCTTTCTTTCGTACACGGCGGCGGTCGTGTTTGCGCCGCTGACCTATCCCGGCTATAACTGGATGGCACAGGCTGTCAGCGACCTGAGTGCCGCCAATGCGCCATCGCTGGCACTCTGGAATCAGCTGAGCGCCCTTTACAATGCGTGCGAGGTCGTTTGCGCGACCGTCGTCTGTATCGGCATCCAAGGACAGAAAACCAAGCTGCTCCGTTCGGGCATTTATCTGTTCGCCATCATGGAGTGGATCTCGGCGGTCGGGTATCGGATGTTCCCGCTCAGTAGCAGCGGCTATGCCGGGGCCTTTCAGGATGTGATGCACATGGTCACAACCGCTTTGGTGGTGCTGCTGTCCATCGTATCACTGACCATGATCATCGTCGCAGGAGCCAAGAGCAAAAACTGTCGTTCTTATGGTGTCTGCGCCGCTGTCGCATTGGCCATGATGCTTGTGGGCGCAATGGGTATGAAAATCGTCCCTGCCGAGTATTTCGGCGTGGTCGAGCGTTTCAGCGTGTTTGCTGCAACAGGCTTCAATGCGGCGCTTGGCATTCACCTGTTTTGTATGAAACCAAAAGAAATCAAGGAGTAAACATATATGAGCATCATTCCCTATGTGATCGAACAAACCAGTCGCGGCGAACGTAGCTACGACATTTTTTCCCGGCTCCTCTCCGACCGAATTGTTTTTCTCGGTGAGGAAGTAACGGACGCATCCGCCAGTTCCATCGTCGAGCAGATGCTGTTTCTGGAAGCACAAGACCCAGACAAGGATATTCAGTTCTACATCAACAGCCCCGGAGGCTCGGTCACGGCCGGGTTTGCGATTTACGACACCATGCAGTATCTCAAGTGCGACGTGTCCACCATCTGCATCGGTCTGGCCGCGAGCTTCGGCGCTTTCCTGTTAGCAGGCGGCGCAAAGGGCAAGCGGATCGCACTGCCGAATGCGGAAAACATGATCCACCAGCCGCTGATCGCTGGGAACGGCGTACACGGCCCGGTCACGGATATTCAGATCGTGACCGAACAAATGCAGAAAACCAAACAGCGGCTGACCCGCATTCTTTCCGAGAATACGGGAAAAACCTTTGCACAGGTTGCCGCCGATACGGAGCGCGACAACTACATGTCGGCGCAGGAAGCCCTTGCTTACGGGCTGATCGACAAAATTATTGACAAGAGATAAGGAGAAACGCCATGTCAGAAAAGAAGATCACCATTCGTTTGGAAACCAAAGATGACTATCGCAATGTTGAAAACCTGACCCGCGAGGCCTTTTGGAATGTCTACCGCCCCGGCTGCATGGAGTACTATGTGCTGCACTGCTATCGGGATGACCCGGCATTTGTGCCGGAGCTGGACTTCGTCATGGAGCTGGACGGCGAGCTGATCGGGCAGGTCATCTATGTGTGGTCGGAAATCGACTGCGATGACGGAAGAAAGGTGCCGATCATGACCTTCGGCCCCATCGGCATTGCGCCCGCATACAAGCGGCAGGGCTACGGAAAGAAGCTGCTGGACTATTCCATGGAAAAAGCCAAGGAAATGGGTGCAGGAGCACTTGCCATCACCGGCAATATTGACTTTTACGGCAAGTCCGGCTTTGTCCCGGCCAAAACAAAGGGTATCCGCTATGCCGACGACCCTGAAGCGGATTATTTCCTGATCCGCGAGCTGACGCCCGGCTTTTTGGACGGTATTTCCGGCACCTATAAAGACCCGGAGGGCTATTTTGTCTGTGAGAAAGACCCGGAAGGCTTTGAACGATTTGAAGCGACTTTTCCGAAGAAGGAAAAGCGGAAGCTGACGGGGCAACTGTTCTGAACAGGAGGAAAAAATGGCATCCGGTAAAGAGTATCTTCATTTCATTCTGGAACAGCTATCCAATCTGGACGATATTTCTTACCGTCCTATGATGGGAGAGTTTATCCTCTATTATCACGGTAAAATCGTCGGCGGGATCTATGATAATCGGCTGCTTGTAAAGAAAACAAGATCCGCTCTGGAACTTATGCCTGCGGCAATCTGTGAGCTCCCGTATGAGGGAGCGAAAGAAATGCTGCTGGCGGATGAAGTTGATAGCAAAGTGTTTCTTACAGAGCTGTTTGGGACAATGTACGAGGAATTGCCATCGCCAAAACGAAAGAACAACGGCATTGGAGGAATAACCGATGAACTATATTCGGATCACAAAAGAAAATATTGACAAGGAACATATCTGCTGCGCCATGTCCGGTAAGCAGAGCGTCGCAAAAAAAGAATGGCTGCGGCAGCGCTTTGATGATGGACTTGTTTTCTATCGCAGCGAAGAACGCGGTAAATGCTTTATCGAATACATTCCGGCTGAAAACGCATGGGTGCCTATTGAGGCAGACGGCTATCTCTACATTGACTGTCTCTGGGTATCCGGTTCCATGAAGGGACACGGATACTCAAATGATCTGCTGGAGGCGTGCATCCGTGATGCCAAGGCGCAGGGGAAGAAAGGTATTTGCATTCTGTGCGCGGAGGGCAGGAAGCGGGAATTTCTTGCTGACCCGAAATTCCTTGCCTACAAAGGGTTCCGTGTGGCAGACATATCCGACTGCGGGATCAATCTCATGTACCTTTCCATTGAACCGACTGCACAGATGCCGAAGTTCCGGGAATGCGCGAAGCATCCGGCGATTGAAGATAACGGTTTTGTTCTGTATTACACCGATCAGTGTCCCTACACCTATTATTGGGTACCAAGGGTGCAGGAGGTGGCGAAGGAACATGGTATCCCGTTCAAGGCCATCCATATCACTGACAAAGAATCTGCACAGAATGTACCCGCACCGGTCACGACCTATGCCCTGTTCCGGGACGGTCAGTTTCTGACACAGAGTATTCAGTCGGATAAAAAATTCCTGGCGCTGGCGGGCTTGTAAAACTGATTGTAGCGAAATGCAAGCATGCGATGCCGTCGAAAAGATAGCAGGAGGCAATAACCATTGCAATACGAAAAAGAAATTATCTTAAAGGACGGCGCGAAATGCCTTCTTCGCGGAGCGGGTGAAGCTGATGCCGCCGAAGTGCTCCGCACTTTTGATCTCACGCATGCAGAAACGGACTATTTTCTGACCTATCCGGAGGAAAATTCGTTCACCGTCCAAGAGGAAGCAAAATTTTT
>ERZ780053.853-NODE-853-length-10022-cov-2.04134_pt1 | contig 10022 bp, 10 predicted proteins | sample MGYA00511088_ERZ780053 | MGnify/ENA primary metagenome ERZ780053 (study PRJEB29588, sample SAMEA2150866) | human gut metagenome | biome: human gut; feature: human-associated habitat; material: faeces | place: Denmark | collected 2008/2010 ...
TCTCTCCAATAGAGGCCTCTTTCAAAAACGGCTGCAAATTACAAAAAAAATGCGAACCACAAGCGTTTTCAGCTACAAATGTATTCTTTTTTTCGTTCTTGCCCTTCATTCTCCCCGTTTTATCTTTAATAAAATCTCAAAATTAATAAACTTTAAAATCTTTCCGATGTTATTTGAGCATTCCAAACACTTTTAAAGCGTTTTCCGAAGTAACGTCTCCAACAGCCTCAGGAGACATCCCGTAAATTTCAGAAACCTTCATCAAAGTATCCTTCACATAGGCGCTTTCATTCCTCTTACCACGATTCGGGACTGGAGTCAGATAAGGAGAATCTGTTTCAAGAACAATTTTGCCTAATGGTATTCCTGCCAAAATTTCCGGAAGGTGGGACTTCTTAAAAGTAACCACACCATTAATTCCAATGAAGAAATCGGAAAACTCCAATACACGGGTAGCTTCTTCTGCCGTTCCTGTAAAGCTATGGAATATTCCTCTTAAAGGAGTCTTTTTGTAAGGTTCCAGCACCTTATATATATAATCAAAAGCATCCCGACAATGGATTACTATAGGAAGATCATATTCCAAAGCCCAGTTGACTTGTTTATCCAGTACTATTTGCTGCTCTTTCAGGTAAGTTTTGTCCCAATAAAGATCCATGCCGATCTCCCCTATAGCAACATATTCCTTAGAAAACTTCAATTCGCGAGCAACTATTTCCAATTCTTTTTCATAATTGGCATTGACAGAAGTAGGATGCAAACCAATCATAGGAAAACAGTATCCTTTATAAACGCTACAGGCTGACAACATTGCTTCAATAGTCGTACTGTCAATATTGGGCATAAATATATGAGTTACTCCGGCAGCACGTGCACGCTCAATAACCTGTGGGAAATCCTCTGAAAACTCCTCCAAAAAAAGATGGGAATGTGTATCTATCAATCTCATTCGTTTACTTTTTCTATTCGTTTCTCACCAGTACGATAATAATAAATCAGCCCGTAATCACGACATAATTCCAACCGTTTTTCATTGGGAGAAACATCTTCAAACTTTTTTTTCCACTTGATTCCATATATCCAAGATCAATTCATCTGCAGTAGTTCGCATAGCAGAAAGAGAATCTAAACTACGGGCAGTTAAAGCCTGCAAATTTTTCTGTCGGTCATAACTATCTGTAAAAATATCATAATGAACTCTAACCTTCGCAATAGTAGGATTATAAATAGGAATCCCCCCTTGAGAAGTTCTCTTGGTTTCTCCATCTATAATTTTTCGCCCCCACTCCACCAAGGCTGCCTCCGTCGATAAATCCGGTACATTTGAACTATCAGCCGGCAAACCATAATAAGATTTATGGGCTGCCCGCACTTCCGAGCGAATAACAGCCAGGTTCAATACCTGAATGAAATGAGAGACATACAGACGAGCCATCTTTACATTGGCCTGATGCTTACGCCCTGCTTGCGACTGACGTTCAAAGCACTGGGCATAATACGATTGGGCGGCTTCAAATCTCATCAAGAAATTCCGGGCTTCAGTTAACGTCTTTAAAGAAACTGCCAAATCATAGAGGTTATGGGTATCAGTTTTTGCAACCACTGCTTTCAGTGCCCGTATTCTCGCCTGGTCTGTATTTGGTAATCTTCTATAAGGCATAGTTACAAAAAAGCACAGTTAAACTTCTCTGTGTATCAAACTTTCTATTATCTTTTTCAGTTCTTCTTTTTTTTCTTCTGCAATACTAACAGCTGCAAGGCTTTCCATTGCCCGGTCGCTATATTCCAATATCTTATTTTCGCAAACTGCTTTTACACCAATCCGGTCATACAGTTCCGTCACAGCTGCAATTTTCTCTGCCGGCTGGAAAGTCTCTGCGTTTATCCAGCTATTCAACTGGTTATGCTGATCCGCATTCGCATGCTCCAATGCTTTAATCAGCATATATGTTTTTTTATTACAGAGAATATCCCCACCTATATTTTTTCCAAACACTTTAGCATTGCCATATACATCCAGCAAATCATCTTTCAACTGGAAGGCAACACCTATATGCATACCAAAATCATATAAACGATCAGCGTCTTCTACCGAAGCGCCCCCCAAACGAGCTCCAATCTTCAGACTCGCCGCCAACAACACGGCAGTTTTCAGACGAATCATCTCCAGATATTCTTCTGCAGTTACATCATTCCTCTGCTCAAACTCCATATCCATTTGCTGACCTTCACAAATTTCAAGTGCCGTCAAACTGAAAAGATCCATAACCTCTTTCAGAAAAGTCGAAGGACATTCTGCCATAAACTGATAGGCAAGCACCAACATCGCATCTCCCGAAAGGATAGCAGTATTATCATTCCAAACTTTGTGGACAGTTTCTTTTCCTCTACGGCGATCCGCACGATCCATCAAATCATCATGCAAAAGAGTATAATTATGATAAACTTCGATACCTGTGGCCGGAGCATAGATACGGGTCACGTCTTCCTTGTACAAATTATAAGCCAGCAACATTAACACCGGGCGAATTCTTTTTCCACCCATAGATAATACATATTCTACCGGAGCATACAATCCTTTCGGAGTACGCGTAAATTGTAAGCCAGCAATATGAGAATTAAAATTTTCGAGAAGCTCGGAAGCTGTAAACATAATGATAGTAAATTTAGGAGAATAGTAGGAATAAAAAGAGGCTGCCCAAAAGCAGCCTCCTTTTTATATAGATAACGTATTACTGCAATCTAAACATTACAGGCACCGTATATTTAACGCGTACCGGTTTACCGCGCTGCATACCAGGTTTCCATTTCGGCATGGTACCAATCACACGAAGTGCTTCTTTATCCAGATACGGGTCAACACCTCTTATGACTTTGGCGTCTACAATACTACCGTCCTTGTTAACAACGAACTGTACTGTTACACGACCTTGCGTACCATTTTCCTGGGCGATAGTCGGATATTTGATGTTCTTGCTCAAGAATTGCATCAAACCAGCCATACCACCATTCGGGAATTCAGGCATTTGTTCTACAACCTCAAAAATGGTTTGTTCTTCCGGTTCTTCTTCTACAACAGTTACAGGCACATATTTTACTTCTACTGCCTTACCTGTTTCTTCTGAAGAGGCGATAACTGTTTCTTCCACATCAGCATCATCCGCTACGATTTCCAACGTTTCGTTAATCGGAGCTACTTCAGGAGGAGGAGGAGCTACTTTTTCTTCCTGTTCAGTGATAGGAACCATTTCTTCTTCAAAATAGAGATCAGTAAGCGCCTGGCTTGTATCAATCTTGATATCGCGCTTCGTCCATTCAAATGCTATAAACATAAAGGCAAGCACAATAACATAACCAATAAGCATCCAAGTCGATTTCTTGTTCTCCAAATCTGCTTTAGGTGTTTTCTTAATTTCCATAATTATAATATTATTTTAACGTGTTTCTCATTTTGGGCAAATATAGTACTTTTTCCGCAAAACGTTCAGCCGTACTATCTTTTTTAAGACAATATGCACCCATTTTTGTTTTTTTTATCCTTCAGAAAGCACACCTGTGCTTTTGTGCCACAAATGTAACGAGATATTTTAAAAATACCGTATCTTTGGCAATAATTTTAAATGAAATGTTGAAAAAGTCATTTATAACGGCGCTACTACTCCTGATTTTCTCCGTTTTACATGCACAAGACGGAACCAGCGCCTTTCAATTTCTAAAACTCCCTTTTTCTGCCCATGCATCAGCATTGGGTGGAGAAAACATTTCTATTATAGAAGATGATTTGACTATGGCTGTCCAGAATCCGGCTCTTCTTTCCTGCGTAGCGGATAAGACTCTCAACTTGAATTACATGCTTTACATGGATGGTGTCAACGTTGGTGGAGCCGCATTTGCACGTACTGCCGGGGAGCGTTCCACCTGGGCAATAACCGCACAATATGTAGACTATGGGGAGCTTAAAGAAACGACTGAAGAAAATATTGAAACCGGAACTTTCTCCGCCAAAGATACCTCTATATCGGGTATTTATACCTATGATTTAAGTGATTATTGGAGTGGAGGTGTACGCACCAATTTCATTTACTCCCACTATGATAAATATTCTTCATTTGCTATCGGTGTCGATCTGGGATTAAACTACTATAATCAGGAGTCCGATTTTTCCGCCTCGCTCGTTGCACGCAACCTGGGAGGACAGCTTAAAGCTTTTGAGGAACGGCATGAGAAATTACCAGTTGATGTACAACTGGGATTCAGCAAACGATTGTCACATGATCCGTTCCGGCTTTCCCTTACCCTACATGACCTCACACACTGGAGTGCCTCAACCACAGCGGCAAACAATTTCGGAAAGAAATTGTTAAATCATATTGCCCTTGGTATTGACTTTCTACCAACCAACAACTTTTATCTGGCAGCCGGATATAATTTCCGCCGCGGAGAAGAAATGAAAATAAACGGTTCCAGTCATTGGGCAGGTTTCACCTGTGGTACAGGTATTCAATTAAAACGGTTGAAACTGGGAATGGCATACGCCAAATATCATGTGAGTTCATCCTCACTTATTTTTAATTTATCATATACCTTATAATATATAATAGCATAACTCAAATATGAAAAAGATAACTATTGCAATCGACGGCTTTTCCTCTTGCGGAAAAAGTACTATGGCAAAAGACCTTGCCCGTGAAATAGGCTACATTTACATCGATAGTGGTGCCATGTACCGTGCAGTCACTTTATACAGTATAGAAAACGGCATCTTTCAGGGAAATGACATCGATACGGAAAGACTTCGAAAAGAAATAGATAATATCCATATTTCCTTTCAATTAAACCCTGAGACCGGGCGTCCGGATACTTATCTGAACGGAGTAAATGTAGAAAATAAAATCCGCAGCATGGAAGTTTCTTCCCATGTTAGTCCCATTGCAACTTTAGGGTTTGTACGCGAAGCAATGGTAGCACAGCAACAAGCAATGGGCAATTCCAAAGGTATTGTCATGGATGGACGTGATATCGGAACTACGGTTTTTCCAGATGCTGAACTAAAAATATTCGTAACTGCCACGCCCGAAATCCGTGCACAACGTCGCTATGATGAATTAAAGGCCAAAGGACAAGAAGCCAGTTTTGATGAAATACTTGAGAATGTAAAGCAACGGGATTATATCGATCAGAATAGAGAAGTAAGCCCGCTTCGCAAAGCAGATGACGCATTGCTGTTGGACAATACTGACATGACTATTCCTCAACAAAAGGAATGGTTGCAAGAGCAATTCAATAAGATCGTTAAAAGATAAAGGAAAAAGGGTGTAGCCCTTCCGAAAGTCTGTTTACAATCTCTATATCAACATATTATATTATGGTAAAAGTAGAAATAGATGAAGATTCCGGCTTCTGCTTCGGTGTAGTCACTGCAATAAATAAAGCTGAAGAAGAGCTAGCCAATGGAGGCACTTTATATTGCCTGGGAGACATCGTGCACAATAGCCGTGAAGTGGAGCGCCTGAAAGAGATGGGCCTCATCACTATCAATCATGATGACTTTAATCATTTGCACGATGCCAAAGTTTTGCTGCGTGCCCATGGAGAACCACCCGAAACCTATGAAATTGCCCGTCGCAATAATATTGAAATCATTGATGCCACTTGCCCGGTAGTACTCCGCCTACAAAAGAAAATCAAGCAAGAATATACTCAAAAAGATACCGAGGACAAACAAATCGTTATCTATGGAAAAACCGGTCATGCCGAAGTCCTTGGTTTAGTAGGACAAACTACCGGAGAAGCAATTGTCATAGAAAAGTTGGAAGAAGCTAAAAAACTGGATTTCACCAGAAGCATCCGTTTATATTCGCAGACAACAAAATCATTGGACGAATTCCAGAAAATCGTAGAATATATCAAAGAACATATCTCGCCTGATGTCACATTCGAATATTATGATACCATCTGCCGACAAGTAGCCAATCGCATTCCAAACATACGGAAATTTGCCGCTTCGCACGACCTGGTATTCTTTGTGAGTGGCAAGAAAAGTTCCAACGGAAAAATGTTGTTCAGCGAATGCAAAAAAGTCAACCCAAATTCCCACTTGATAGACAGCGCTGAAGAGATAGACAGTTCTCTGCTTACCGGAGCTTCCTCTATCGGAGTATGTGGAGCAACCTCCACTCCCAAATGGCTGATGGAAGAAATTTCTAAGGCCATTCAATCACGACTTACAGGACAATAAGTCATCGTTTTGAAACAACAAATTAACGTTAAATATGAATCACACCCTCAGCTTTTTGCTATCTTTGCCGAGCGAAAATAGGCTGCGTTTCGGCAAAATCAAAAAAAACATTTTGCTTTTGCTCTTAACTTGCACTATTTTTGCGGCAATTATTTAAACCAAACTAAAAGATTGTTATGGGAACAGTTAAGTGCATAGGTATTTTGACATCCGGTGGCGATGCACCGGGAATGAACGCTGCTATTCGTGCGGTAACACGTGCTGCTATTTACAACGGATTACAAGTAAAAGGTATATATAGAGGTTACAGAGGTCTGGTAACCGGTGAAATCAAAGAATTCAAAAGCCAGAACGTAAGTAATATTATACAATTAGGTGGTACTATCCTGAAAACAGCTCGTTGTCAGGAGTTCACTACTCCCGAAGGACGCCAGATTGCATATGATAATATGAAAAAGGAAGGTATTGACGCCTTGGTTATCATTGGTGGTGACGGTTCATTGACGGGTGCACGTATTTTCGCACAAGAGTTTGATGTACCTTGTATCGGATTACCCGGTACTATCGACAATGACCTGTACGGAACAGATACGACTATCGGTTATGATACAGCTTTGAATACCATTCTGGACGCTGTGGATAAAATTCGCGATACGGCAACTTCTCACGAACGCTTGTTCTTTGTTGAAGTAATGGGACGTGATGCCGGCTTCCTAGCTTTGAACGGTGCTATTGCCTCAGGTGCAGAGGCCGCTATCATTCCAGAGTTCAGTACGGAAGTCGATCAACTGGAAGAATTCATCAAAAACGGTTTCCGCAAATCCAAGAACAGTAGTATTGTAATTGTTGCGGAAAGCGAACTGACAGGTGGAGCCATGCACTTTGCAGAGCGTGTAAAGAATGAATATCCTCAATACGATGTACGTGTTACTATCCTTGGACACTTGCAGCGCGGTGGAAGTCCTACCGCTCACGATCGTATCCTTGCCAGCCGGCTCGGTGCGGCAGCTATTGATGCCATCATGGATGGACAACGCAATGTAATGGTCGGTATCGAACATGACGAAGTAGTATACGTTCCTTTCACAAAAGCTATCAAGAATGATAAGCCAATCAAGAAAGACTTGGTAAATGTATTGAGAGAACTCTCTATTTAATTAGAATATAGTGAAATATGCAAAAGCGCGGATGAGATTCATCCGCGATTTTGCATTATAGCCATTTTGCTACAATTTCTTCTGTCTTATCCCATAGTTCCTTCATCTGTACATGATGAAAGAATTTCTCTGAGAGCTGTTTAGGATGGCAACTTACATTCAATGTTCCGGTACGTTTTCCCGCATCTTCATCCAGTAACAAACTGATGGCTGTCGCTGCTCCCTGACGAGGCGTACGTATGAAAGGCCGGAAAAAGATATCCGTCAACGGATCAAACCACATATGCATCGTAATGATTTTTGTGGAAACAATACCCGGATCAGCTGCATTGACAATAATTCCTTTTTCTTTCACCTTCTTCGATAGAGCTATTGTAAACAGAGTCAATGCCAACTTCGTATTACTATAAATCGGAATACGCCAGAAAGCGCCTTTCTTTCCACGCAAAAAGAAGTCTGGAAAATCCAGTTTACCAATGGCATAAGTACAGGACACCATATTTACAATCCGGCTTCCCTCTCCCATCAATGGCAGCAATTTACGAGTCAACAAATAGGGAGCTACATAATTGACACTCACTGTACGTTCCAATCCATCTTCGGTGATACGACGTTTCGTTTCCATGGTGCCAGCATTGTTCATTAACAAGGTGATAACTTCTCCACGCTGAAGAAGTTCATTGGCAAAAGAAGCCGTAGAAGATAAAGAAGCAAGATTGACCGGTACTATTTCCAATGCTATATTTCCTGTTTCCCGCATTATTAACTGACGTTTCTCTTCTGCGATTTCAGGATCACGACACGCCATAATGACTTTATATCCGGCGGCAGCAACAGCGCGTGTAATCTCCATTCCCATACCGCCATCCGCTCCGGTTATAACTGCAAGTTTCTGTTTCATTATCCTTTTGCTTCTATTTTTGTAATTTCCCGCTTCAAGCCGGCCGGAAGTTCTTCATTCAAATGCTGATGGCATGCCATTTCAATGGAATACATTCGTGCAATACAGTAATTACTATGTTTACAATTACAGATTGCTTTCTCCTCTTCACGCATACGGTTGACAAAGCCCGGTTCATTAAGCAAAGCACGTGCCATCTGTACTGCTTCAAAACCATCATTCAGTACCTCATCTATTTTTTCACGCGAAACTAAACCACCCACATATACCAACGGCATCTTTATTTCTGCCCGAAATTTCAGCGCATCTTCCAGAAAGTAAGCCTCTTTGAAAGGAACGGTAGGTATCATCCACTTCCCTACCATTCGTACTCCATACTTCAGCCACCAGCAATTCATATAATGAGTCATAGAATGAATAGGCATCTGACCACGCATCACATACATAGGAGCCTTACTTACAAAACCTCCACTTAGTACCAATGCATGAGCTCCTGATTGCTCCAGGCGTTTTGCCACCTGCATAGTCTCATCCATTTCCATTCCACCACGAAAACCATCGCGCATATTCACTTTTACCAATACAGCCATGTCGGTTCCGGCAGCTTTCATTACCTCCTCCATTACCATATCCATAAAACGCATTCGATTCTCCAAGGATCCACCGAAGCAGTCCTTACGCCGATTAGTATAAGGAGAAAGAAACTGAGAAATCAAATATCCGTGTCCGGCGTGTATTTCAACGGCATCAAAACCAGCTTCACGAGCCAGATTTACAGCATGACCATACGCGCGTGCCATCTCAGGCAGCTCCTCTTTCTTCAAGCCACGAACAAAAGTAGGTGAGTAAAGATTGAAACCGCTGGAAGCTCCGACAGGAGTAACACCACAGATGCTTTTGTGCGACATATTGCCACAATGTCCCAACTGTATAGCCGCAGCAGCACCTTCGGCATGTACAGCATCGGTCAGCTTTTTTAATCCGGGGATAATTTCAGGCCGCATCCATAATTGGCGGTCGAACGACAAACCACTTTGGGTGACAGCTGCATAGGCCACAGTAGTCATTCCAACACCACCAGCCGCAACTGAACGATGATAGTCAAGCAACATTTGCGAAGGGGCATTACCCGGACACATACTTTCAAATGCCGCTGAGCGGATGGTACGATTCCGTAAAGTCAGCGGGCCAAAAGTTACAGGAGTAAATAACTTGCTCATGAGTATTATTAATGATTTGTGATTTATAAGTGAGAGAAATTAATATAGAAACGGAAAAACACGTTTCCGGTTTCCTACCGCATCTCCAAATTCTTCTTTATAGCGATGCCAGATAGCATTGGCACGAGGAACTAGGTTAGCCACTGTCCACCATAGGAAGACCAGCCCGGAAAGCGACCATGTCAATATAGCCCATCCTGCCCATTCTATAATTTCACCAAAGTAATTGGCAGAAGTGACATAACGATACATCCCCTGCGACGGCAGATAATGCTGCGTATCTCCCGGTTTACGAAGATGGCGAATTACATAATCCGAATACCAGTTGATTCCCATTCCGGTGAAGAACAGCAATACTCCAAAAATAAACTGTGGAGTCTTCAGCCAGTCCAGCATATAAAGAGTCTCAGGAGCCAGATAAAAAAGCCATTCTCCTTGCATAAAGCCATTCAGAAGGTTGAACAACATTCCCATCATCATAATAGCAAGCGGCATACGGCTCTTTC
>ERZ780053.861-NODE-861-length-9952-cov-1.81025_pt1 | contig 9952 bp, 9 predicted proteins | sample MGYA00511088_ERZ780053 | MGnify/ENA primary metagenome ERZ780053 (study PRJEB29588, sample SAMEA2150866) | human gut metagenome | biome: human gut; feature: human-associated habitat; material: faeces | place: Denmark | collected 2008/2010 ...
CGAGCCGTTCCTGATCAAATCCGGATTTATCAACCGCACTCCGCGCGGAAGAGTGGCAACGGAATTTGCCTGGCACCACCTGGGGCTGGAGGCACCGCGTAAGATCGAAGAGTAAAAGCCCTGAATCTTTCATTTTCTGTTGCTTTTTGCAGAAAAAGGTTGTTTTTCTTCCATTTTCGGTATATGATAGGTTATATTAGCCGGGAGTTTGGTCCGGTTAAATTCAGTGGAGGAAAAGCAAAAGAATGGCTGTAAAAAATACAACACAGGTTTTAATAGATGGAAAAATTATCACACTGGGAGGCTATGAGAGCCCGGAATATCTGCAGAAAGTAGCTGCTTATCTGAATCAGAAGATCAGCGAACTTTCCCAGTCAGCCGGATACAACCGCCTGTCGGTGGATACGAAGCACACACTGCTTGCACTGAACATTGCAGACGACTATTTCAAAGCAAAAAGCCAGGTAGATACCCTCGAAGAGGATATGGAAGCCAAAGACCGGGAAACCTACGATATGAAGCACGATCTGATCGCAGCGGAAATCCAGGCCGGCGATCTGAAAAAAGAACTGGAAGAGAAACGAATAGAGCTGGAACATGTGCGCGGCGAGAGGGAAGAACTGCAGCGGCAGCTTGATAAGGCAAATAAGGATCTGGAAGATTTATTAAAAGCGTAAAAGAAGGAAAAACGGGGGATTGCGGAACAGGTAATCGCCCGTTTTTAGGAGATAAAGATGAAGACAGAATTATTAGCACCAGCCGGTTCGATGGAAGCGTTAAAAGCAGCAGTTTCCGCCGGTGCGGATGCCGTCTATCTCGGCGGAGCCGCATTCGGCGCAAGAGCGTATGCAAAAAATCTGGATGAGCAGGAGATTCTCTCAGCCATCGATTACGTCCATCTGCGGAACCGGAAACTGTATCTGACGGTCAACACCCTCTTAAAAGAGGAGGAACTGGAAGAGAAACTGTATCCGTATCTGCGTCCGTACTATGAGCAGGGACTGGATGCCGTGATTGTCCAGGATATGGGCGTTTTAAAGGCGGTCCGCTCCTGGTTCCCGGATCTCGACATTCATGCGAGCACACAGATGACAGTGACAGGATCTGCGGGAGCGCGTTTCCTGGAAAGCCTTGGCGCAACGCGTGTGGTACCGGCCCGTGAGCTTTCGTTTGCGGAGATCCAGAAAATCCACCGGACGACCAACCTTGAAATTGAATGCTTCGTCCACGGGGCGCTCTGCTACTGCTATTCGGGACAGTGCCTTTTTTCCAGCCTGATCGGCGGAAGAAGCGGAAACCGCGGAAGATGCGCGCAGCCGTGCCGTCTGCCGTACGAAGCGTACGATAAAGACAACCACCGCATGGGGGAGCCGGGCGACCGCTATCCGTTAAGCCCGAAGGATATGTGTACGGTAGAACTGCTGCCGGAGATTGTAAAATCCGGGGTTATGTCCCTCAAAATCGAAGGCAGAATGAAAAAGCCGGAGTATACAGCGGGCGTTGTCAGCATTTACCGCAAATACCTCGATCTGTACGAAAAAAAGCCGTCCCGTTTCCACGTTCTGCCGGAGGACATGAAAAAGCTGTATGAGCTGTATAACCGTGACGGTTTCAACAAAAGCTATTATACCGTAAGAAACGGACGCGATATGATGGCGCTGAAGAACGAAAAAGAGCAGGAAAATAAAAAGAAACAGCGCAGAAATGAGCAGCTCTTTTATGAGATCCAGAGAGATTATATCGAGACTGAGGCAAAAGAGCCGATTTCCGGCTTTCTGACCCTGTATCCGGGCCAGCCGGCGTTCTTAAGTGCAGAAAGCGGAAAATACAGCGTAACAGCAGAGGCGGGCATGGTAGAACCGGCAAAGAAGCAGCCGCTGACCGAGGAACGCGTAAAAACACAGCTGGAAAAGACAGGCGAGACACCATTCTATTTCAAAGAACTCGATGTCTGTATGGATGACAACTGTTTCGTGCCGATGCAGACGTTAAACGAGCTGCGGAGAGGCGTTTCGGACCAGCTGGTGAAAGAGATGACAGAGCCATACCGCAGAAAAGCAGCGGAAAAGCCGGAACAGGAAGCAAAAGCATCTGGAAAACCGGACCAGGAGAGCAGGGCAGAAAAGAAAATGGAGCTGACCGCATCTGCCGAGACGAGAGCCCAGTGGAATGCACTGCTCGAGATCCCGGAGATCACGACGATCTACGCCGGCATGGGATGCTTCAAACGGGAAATCTTCGAAGAGCAGGCGGAAAAAGGCATCCTGCAGGCGAAAGAACTGGGAAAACAGGTTTATCTGATGCTGCCGCACGTTGTGCGTGAAGGCGATCTGAAGGAATACCGCGACACGTTCCGCTGTCTGAAGGAGATCGGTCTTGGCGGTTTCCTGATCCGCAATCTCGAAAGCTTTTCGTTTTTGAAAGAGATGGGAATGGAAAAGGATATCCGGCTCGATTACAGCGTTTACACGTACAACAGCCGTGCGCAGGCATTCTGGCAGGAGCAGGGCGTGCAGCGTGATACCGTTCCGTATGAGCTGAACGAGCGGGAAATCGGAAAACGTGACAATACGAACAGCGAAATGGTGGTCTACGGCTACCTTCCGATGATGGTTTCCGTCCAGTGTGTCCAGAAGAACCTGAACGGCTGCAATCACAGTTATTCTCTGGTACGCTTAAAAGACCGGATGGGAAAATACTTCCCAGTGAAGAGTTACTGTACCTCGTGCTACAGTGTGATCTACAACAGCCTTCCGCTCGGCCTGGTAAAAGAAGCCGATGAGATCCGGTCCATGCATCCGGCTGCGGTGCGGCTGAATTTTACCATCGAGACACTGGAGGAGACAAAAGAAATCGCCGCTGCGTTTGCTGGAACGTATTGTAAAGGAATCGCAGTTCCGGCCGAACAGGAATACACCAAAGGCCATTTCCGCCGGAAAGTAGAGTAAACGGTGAGAAAAAATAAGGGGAATTTATGGAAAATACCATTGTTCAGTTATCAAAATATGTGATTACCTTCCTCATGATCTGTTTTACCGTGCAGTCGTTTGCTGCACTCAAAGAGCGGGATGAGGATGAGCGCCATTACATTCTGATGCGGCAGATTATCATGATCATTCTGATGAATTTCATCTGTTTCTTTGTGATGTTCCTGCAGGAGGGCGAAGTATCAACGATTCAGATGTTTCTGCTCACGATGGCGTATATCCTGGGCGTACAGATCCTGTACCGCCTGATTTACCGGAAGGCATCGATGATCCTGGTAAACAACATGTGTATGCTGCTCTCGATCAGCATGATTATTCTGACGAGACTGAGCGTGTCAAAGGCGATGTCCCAGTACAAAATTCTGGCGGCATCCACACTGCTCTGCTTCATCATTCCGGTCATTGTCCGAAAGGGCAAGTTCCTGAAAAATCTGACCTGGATTTACGCTGTGCTCGGAATTGCCATGCTTTCCGTCGTTATGGTGCTTGGCTTTACTTCCGGCGGTGCGAAGCTGTCGATCGAAATCCACGGCATTACGTTCCAGCTCTCCGAGATTGCCAAGATCACACTCGTGTTCTTTATGGCAGGCATGCTGCGCGAGGATAATTCCTTTGGAAACGTTGTGAAAGCAACGGTCATTGCGGCAGTTCATGTGCTGATCCTTGTTGCATCCACCGACCTTGGAACTGCGTTCGTCTTCTTTATGGCGTACGTGGTTGTAATCTATGTGGCAACGAGAAAAGCCAGATATCCGCTTTTGGGACTTGCGGGAATGAGTGCCGCCTGCGTTGTGGCGTATTTCCTGTTTTCCCATGTACGGAACCGTGTGGCACTCTGGCAGGACCCGATCGGAAACTGGGATATCAGCAGCCAGTTAGCACAGGGCCTCTTCGGCATGTGCTCCGGCGGATGGTTCGGAACCGGCCTTTTCGAGGGACGGCCTGACATTATCCCGGTTGCAACGAAAGACTTTATTTTCTGTGCGATCTGTGAGGAGATGGGCATTATCTTCGGAATCTGCCTGATTCTGCTGGGCATGTCCACATTCCTTCTGATTATCAATATTTCCATGAAGATGAGCAAACGGTTCTACAAACTGATTGCCATGGGTCTTGGAACGGAATATGCGACACAGGTGTTCCTCACCATCGGAGGAACCATTAAATTTATTCCTATGACAGGTATCACGCTGCCGCTGGTCAGCTATGGAGGAAGCTCTATGTTCTCCACGGTGCTGATGCTGTCGATCATTCAGGGATTGTACATCTTAAGGGAAGACGAAGGTGAGGAGCTTGAGAAAAGACGAAACAAGAAGAAACGAAACCAGCAGAAAAACGACCCAGGCGCCAAGAAAAAACGACGCCCGGACGAAGAGACCGAAAGACGAAAGAAGAGCGGCAGCCGGAACGATGGACAGGGAACCCGCCAGAAGTACCGCGAGCAGCCGGATGAATTCGAACGGCGGATCGAAGAGCAGACCGAGAACAGCCTCCACTGGTAAGGCGGCAAACAACGGCGCAGGGCCGTATCTGATCGTTTCGTTCCTGTTCGTGGCCATGTTTCTTGGGCTGATCGCGTATCTCGTTTACTTTAATGTCGTGCGGAAAGAAGAATTTCTGAATAGTTCTTACAATACGAGACAGAATAACTATGCAGAGCGCGTGATCCGCGGAACAATCTATTCTGCGGACGGCCAGGAACTGGCAAAGACGACGACAGATGAAAACGGGGATGAGGTAAGAACGTATCCGTTCGGCAGCCTGTTTGCGCAGGTGGTTGGCTACACGGGAAAAGGAAACAGCGGCCTCGAATCTTCCTACAACTATATGCTGATGGAGTCCCATACAAGTAAGTTAAAGCAGGTAAAGAATGAATTCAGCGATGCGAAGAACCCGGGAGACAGTCTCTATACAACGCTGAATACAACACTCCAGCAGGCCGCGGCCGATGCACTGGACGGATACCGCGGTGCAGTTGTCGTGCTGGAGGCAAAAACGGGCCGTGTACTTGCCAATGTGAGCAATCCGGTTTTTAATCCTAATACGATTGATGAGGACTGGGAGGCACTGAACGCAGACGATGAGAGCGGCGTGTTTCTGAACCGCGGTCTGCAGGGAAGATATCCGCCGGGATCTACGTTCAAGATTGTTACTTCGCTTGCGTATCTCCGTCAGAACGGCACACTGGACGGTTTTTCGTTCGACTGTGACGGTGAGCTGACAGCAGGAAACTATACGATTCACTGCTCCGGTGGTGAAGTGCATGGACCGGAAGATTTTGCAGGTGCGTTTGCACATTCGTGCAACTCTGCCTTTGCACAGATTGGCCTTGGGCTGGATAAAGATGCCTTCCGCTCGCTGGCGGATTCCCTGTATCTGAACAGCCGTCTGGATCTGGAGCTTCCGACCAGCAAAAGTTCTTTCGATCTTGATTCGACAACGGCGGATGCTCTTTTGATTCAGACCTCTGCTTCTGCGGGCCTCCATTGGCCAGGGCGATACGCTGGTAACACCGATGGAGATGGCACTGATCGCCTCCGCGGTTGCAAATGACGGAGAAATGATCAAACCGCGTTATGTGGATAACATTGTGTCTGCGGACGGACAGGCAGTCAAAACCTTTTACAAAGAGTCTCTTGGCACGGTAATGTCCGAGAGTGAAGCCAATACGCTGACAGAGCTGATGAAAGGCGTTGTCCAGAGAGGAACTGCAGTTTCACTTTCGGATCTGCCGTACAATATCGCCGGTAAAACAGGAACCGCAGAACACGGAAGCGACGGAGAGACACCGCATTCCTGGTTTGTCGGATTCTCCAATGCGGATGATCCTGATATTGTCATTGCTGTTGTGGCAGAAAACGGCGGATATTCGAGTGAAGTCGCTGTACCGGTTGCAAGACAGGTAATTGAAGCATATTATGCACAGCAGTAAACGATGAAAAAAACGCGTTCGAACTGGAAAGGATGGGTTCGGGCGCGTTTTCTGAATTTTTAGAAAAATGTTAGAAAAAGGATGCGGTTTTAAGGTTGCGCGGGGGCGGGAAAAGAGGTATACTTTTTAACAGAAGATCTGGCGGCAAGCGGGAAGAAAAGAGCTGTCAGAGAATGGAAAAAGCCAGAAGGAGCTTAAAACGTATGATCGAAGCAGTAAGCTGCGGAGGTATCGTAATCTACCGTGGAAAAATATTGACGCTTTACAAAAGCTACCGCAACAAATATGAAGGCTGGGTTCTGCCGAAAGGAACCGTTGAGCCGGGAGAAACCCATGAACAGACTGCTGTCCGCGAGGTATATGAGGAGTCCGGCGTGCACGGCACCATCATCAAGTACGTGGGAAAAAGCCAGTACAGCTTCAGCATTCCGGAGGACACCGTGGAAAAAGAGGTGCACTGGTATCTGATGGTCTCATCCGGCTACTACAGCCGTCCACAGAGAGAAGAATACTTTGTGGATTCGGGCTATTACAAGTATCACGAAGCATATCATCTGCTGAAGTTTTCCAATGAACGGCAGATTCTGGAAAAGGCCTATCAGGAGTATCTGGAACTGAAGAGAGCAAATTTATGGAAGGTTCAGCCACAGGCTCAGGGAAAATATGGTAAACTGGTATAAAAATCTGTACGTCGGGGATACTGCAAAAAAGAAACAGAAAAAATGGATGCGCCGGATTGAGAACAAAAAAGCAGTTCCGGGAGTCTGGCTCCTCACACTGCCTTCCAATCAGCAGAACAATCTGGATGTAATTCCGGCGGATCTGCTTTTACAGTCGGCCGTGCGGAGAAACTGTCCGATGATTGTCGGACTTGCCGTGTCGCGCGAGGAAGCTTTTGAGCTTGTGGAGGCGATCGCATTGGAAACTTATCGGGAAACCGGAGAAGTAAAAATCCGGGAATGGCTGCTGAGCCGGATTGAGGGATGTGAATGATACATATACTATTCATGATTTTGAAGGCACTGGGGATTTTACTCCTTGTTTTACTGTTTCTCGTGCTTCTTATCGTCTGCACCGTCCTGTTTCTTCCTTTTTGCTACCGGGCGCAGGTTCTGAAAGAAGAAGAGGGATTTGCCTGCGTAAAAGCGAGCGGAAGAGTATCGTGGCTTTTCGGAGCTGTCGCGCTGACGGCCTCGTATGAGGAACAGAAGCCGGAGGCGCAGATTCTGCTTTTCGGGGCATCACTGGAAACATGGAAACGGCGGCTGAAAAAGATCCGCCGGGGAGAAGCGTCCGTGCCCCGGACGGAGGAAAATGAGACAGAAAATGCGCCGGAAGCAGAAAAAACAGCAGAGCAGAAAGCGGAAGCGAAAAAAGAGCAGACATCGGCGGAACAACCGGCAGAACAAAAAACAGATACTGTAAAAAAACAAATGCCGCAAAGAGACGCAGAAAAGACACAGAAAGCACCGGACCAGACAGAAAAGCAGCAGAAGGTGACAGCACAGAAGGAGCAGCCAGAGCAAGAGCAGGAACCGGATGCGCCGAAAAAAAGCATTCTGGAACGGTTTTTCGGAAGGATCGAATATCTTCCGGAAAAACTGCTGAATCTTGCCAGCCGTCTGCTGCAGACAGCTTTCCGGCTGTTGGAACTTCCGTTCCGTCTGCTTGAAAAACTGGAGCAGAAAATCCAGGCAGGCAGACGGTTAAAAAGAAAGTGGGAGAGTGTGAAAAAATTCTTCCGTTCGAAGATGTTCCGTGAGGCGCTGCTCCATGCAAAGAAAGAAGTGCTTTATTTTCTGAAGAAAGCAGCACCGAAAAAAGTAACCGGCACAGTCCGGTTCGGATTTGACGATCCGGCACTGACCGGAGAGACACTCGGCTTTCTGGGTATGATTTATGGAAAACTGCCGAAAGACCTTTCCATCCAGCCGGATTTCGAACAGGAAATTCTCCAGGGCGATGTCCGGATGAAAGGAAGTTTTCAGGCTGTGACAGCAGCCGGCATTGCACTTCGATTATTCCGGGATCAGAATCTTCGGAAAACCATACGACATTTCAAACACAAGGAGGCCTAAAAGATGGCAGAAAAGGACAACACATTTCAGAATACCGTAGAAGCACTGTTCCGCGGAATGGACAGTTTTATCACAACAAAGACGGTCGTAGGTGAGGCGATCCACATTGATGATACGATTCTTCTGCCGCTGGTAGACGTTTCCTTCGGCGTGGGAGCGGGTGCATTCGCAGAAAATGCAAAGAACAATGCAGGAGGCGGTATGGGCGGAAAAATTTCTCCGAGCGCCGTTCTTGTCATCAGCAAAAACGGAACGCGTCTGGTCAACATCAAAAACCAGGATGCTGTCACCAACATCATTGACATGGCTCCGGATCTGATCAGCCGCTTTACCGGCAAAAAGGAAGAGGACGGGTATACCGCAGAGAAAGTAGAGCATATAATAAACCAAGAGGCGGATAAGGAGTAAGCTCGTTTGTGCAGAATTTTAGGTTTTCTGCTGTTTTGGATGGGGGTCGGGCTTCTCATCAGCCTGATGATCCGCAGCTCATTTCTTACGGTTCTTGCGGCCGCTCTGCTGCTGTGCGTGGGATATCATCTGTTCTGCAATACAGGGGAATAGTGAAAGATGCACAAAAAGATCGGAAATGAACTGGCTGATTTGTACAGAGAAATACTTGCAAAATGAAGAAAGCTGCGCTATAATAAGTCCATCTTAAATGAATCAGCCAACTATACTAATATCATAGATCAAGACGAGGGCGTCTTACCAGAACGAAAGTTTCGGTAGGGTGCTCTTTTTCTTTTGCTAAGCATATGGATCGTTGGCAGGTTCAGCTTAAGAGACCACGCTATTTTTTTCTCCCTTTTAAAATATAAAAAATAGAGCACAACAGGGCATAAGCGAAAACTTATGTCCTGTTTGCTCTTACCAGAACTTTTTTTAAAATCTTAATTCTATTTTTGAACAGCAAAAAAGCCTTCCCGGACTGGAAAGGCCTTTTAACCATTCAACTTATGCACGCTCTACTTTTCCGGATCTTAAGCAGGAAGTACATACGTACATTTTCTGCGGTACACCGTCAACTTTAACTTTGACAGATTTTACGTTAGATTTCCACATTTTATTGCTTCTTCTATGTGAATGACTTACGTTGTTTCCGAAATGAGCACCCTTCTCACAAATTGCACACTTTGCCATGATTGCACCTCCTTGACATACGTACTTGAGTCAAAACGCATTTTAGACTCACAACATAAGTCATTCTAACAGATCTATACCGGTTTTGCAAGTAAAAAATGAAAAAATTATATGAATTTTGAAGGTTTTTCATTTTAAACTTTCTTTTTTGCGGAAAAGCGGTTATAATGTATCGTAGAGTGGAGTCAGTTATTCCTGTCTCCATGTGTTTTGAATAGTATGATGGAATTGGAGGATACAAGGCATGAAAGGTCGTATGAATACAGGCTTGGGAGAAATCGTAATCAATCCGGATGTAATCGCCCTGTATGCGGGCAGCGTTGCTGTGGAGTGCTTCGGCATTGTCGGAATGGCAGCGGTAAACATGAAAGATGGACTGGTCAAACTTCTGAAAAAAGAGAGTCTGACACACGGAATTAATGTATCGATTTCGGAAAATAAAATTTCCCTGGATTTCCACGTGATTGTTTCTTACGGAGTCAGTATTTCTGCCGTAACAGATAACCTGATCAATAATGTGAAATACAAGGTGGAAGAGTTCACCGGAATGGAAATTGAAAAAATCAACATCCTGGTTGAAGGCGTTCGCGTCATCGACTGATGGTAATAGGAGGAAATGAAGAAAGTGGCTACAAATACAATTGATGCCGGCTTACTGGCAAAAATGTTTCTGGCTGGTGCAAAAAATCTGGAAGTAAAGAAAGAGTGGATCAATGAGCTGAACGTGTTCCCGGTACCGGACGGCGACACAGGTACCAACATGACGCTGACGATCATGTCCGCAGTCAAGGAAGTAAACTCGCTCACAGAAGTGA
>ERZ780053.862-NODE-862-length-9951-cov-2.97211_pt1 | contig 9951 bp, 11 predicted proteins | sample MGYA00511088_ERZ780053 | MGnify/ENA primary metagenome ERZ780053 (study PRJEB29588, sample SAMEA2150866) | human gut metagenome | biome: human gut; feature: human-associated habitat; material: faeces | place: Denmark | collected 2008/2010 ...
ATCACGGCGTCGACATTCGACTCCGGCAGGCAGATGGGCTGCTTGACGGCGGTTATCTTCGCGGGGCACGGCGTGATAAAAAATATTCCGATATCCGAAGAGTCGAGTCCCGTTTTTGCCTGCGCCTCGCTGCGCGCTATCAGAGCCGCAGTCTCCATGGGTGAATTGAGCGGCAGGACATGCGGGACAAGGTGCGGGAAGCAGACTCTTATCAGCCGGCAGATCGCAGGGCACGCCGAGGATATTACCGGCCTCGGAATATCGTGCTCGGCGATGTATTTTCGCGTCGCATCGCTGACGAGCTCGGCGCCTCTCGCGACCTCGAACACCTCGTCAAAGCCGAGCATTTTGAGCGCGGTTATGACATATCCGATATCATCAAGATTGTTGAACTGCCCGTAGAGCGACGGCGCGGGCAGGGCGACTCTGTATTTGAACTCGATTATCCTGTTCATCGAGTCGCGGTGGGAATATTTTGCATGGTGCGGGCAGACGCGGATGCACTCGCCGCAGTCGATGCAGCGTTCCGAGATAATATGCGCCTTGCCGCTGCGCACGCGTATAGCCTGCGTGGGACATCGCTTTATGCAGTTGGTGCAGCCCATGCACTTCTCTTCATCGAGCCGCACCGAATGGAAATACGTGTTCATGTAAAAAGTCCTCCCGGCTCCCGCAGACGCGGGCGCTCAGTCAGTGAGCGGTATATACTTTGAGGCTTATCGTTGTTCCGACATCCTTTTCGGTGTCTATCTTCATCTCGTCCGTATACTTCTTTATATTGGGCAGACCCATGCCCGCGCCGAAGCCGAGGGCGCGCACCTTATCGGGCGCGGTCGAATATCCCTCCTGCATGGCGAGCTCGACATTTTCTATGCCGGGTCCGTGATCGGCGAGCACCATGGATATGCACTCGGGCGATATCTCGACATCTATCTCGCCGCCGCCCGCATGGATGACCATATTTATTTCGCCCTCGTACATGGCTATCGAGACGTTTCTTATCACGTTGGCGTCAAAGCCGAGACCCTTGAGCACGCGCTTTGTCTCGCCGGACGCCTCGCCCGCGCGGGTAAAATCCTCCCCGTCAACGTCAAAATGGAGCTTCATGTTATCCATTGACAGCCCTGCCCCCTCTCAGGCCTGCCTGATAGAGCTTTCCGCAGGAGGTGAACATCTCAAGCTCGGTTTTGAGCACGACGATATCCAGTTCGCGTGCAAGGTCGAGTATCGCATCGCCCGGCACTTTGCCGCGCACGAACACGATGACCTTCATATCCATCATCTCGGCAGTCCGCACGACCTGGGGATTGACGAGCCCCGTGAGCAAAACTGCCTGTTCTTTGACAAATGCGAGCACGTCGCTCATCATGTCGCTGCCGCAGGCGGTCTGCACCTCTCTGTCCAGCTGATCGCCGCCGCAGAGCAGCTCCGCCGAAAGAATTTCTTTAAGCTGTAAAACGGTCATTGTATTCCACCCTCTTGAGCAAAACCCTCAACTTTTCTGAGATTCTGCTTTTATTTATGTTGATTATAACATGATAGTTGAATCATTTCAACCTTATTACATTTTACTTACTCACACCAAAGCAAAAAGCGCCGGGGAATATTCCCCGGCGCCCTGATTAGGCCGAAATCACTGCCAATTGAAAACTACTGTATATCCGTTTATGGCTTCTCCGAAGAGAGCTTTCAGTGTTTCTTCTGCGCTCTTTTGAGCGGTCTCAATTATTCCTTTTTCCTTGGCATCGTTTATCAACTTTTTCTCAAGCTCGGATTGGGCGGCAGTGAAGTCGCCTATTGTGAGCTGATTAAAAATGTTTTTGGTCTGCTTGGCATCCTTTATTGATGACGGGTCGATATAGACATTTGTTATGCTTATCTTTATGTTGTCTATAGTTATGACATTGGTCTTCGAATTGACATTGATATTTGCGTCTGCAAGGTTCTCTATTCCGGCCTCAACATATCCCGTAAAAGTAAACGACATGGACTTGCCGTTCATTTTCAGCTTTTCGGAAAGCTTGTTGGCATACATTTTTCCGGAATCATATGTTGCAACCTGCTTATAGATACCTGTGTTCAGCTTCGCCTGCTCTTTCAGCGTCTCTTCGAGGATTTTCGTTGTAGATGCAGAGTAGGAATTCGGGAACAGCTTGAACATTATGTCATCCCAGTGCCGTCCGCAGACTACGCCCGCTCCGAGACCTATCGCAAGAGTCAGGATAACCGCAACAACAATCTGGAAAACCTGCTTTGCGCCCTTCTTCTTGATGCCCTTGAGCTCGCCCTGAATGTTGTCGAGTGCTGCCATCAGTTCCTTATTTTCTGTTCTTTCTTCAACCATAACGATTCCTCTTTCACAAGATATTTCTGTATCGCGCATTTTGATTATATCAAATCAAAATCATATAATCAACACAAATCGACAAAGTACGCGCGTCTGTCCGTTTTATCGGACAGACGCGGCTCCGCTTTTAGTCTCTCAGTTCTGTTAAATTCGCTACGATCTCTGCCTCAAGCTTCTTTTGCTGGCTTGCAGTTAAACAATCCGAGGTTCTTACCAAAACAGTTCCGACTACCCGATGCGAACCGGAGGCCAGACGCGAGCCGTCAAACTGAGCCAGATATTCGCATCTTTTTTCTGCATCTTCCCTGGTAACATATACTTCTATCGAACCCCCGCCGTCGGTTCCGTTATCAATAATCGTACCGTCAAGCCATCCTCTGTCTTCTGCTTTGATCTGACTTGACGCAAAATAGACTGTTGATGTATATCCGCCCGGCTTGTTCAGGTTGCCGTTGGGGTCATTATCCTCAGTTACACCCGCATATCCGGTTATAGTATCAATGTCCCTGATTCTTTCAATAATAAATGCCTCCGACGGATTTGTAAGTTGTTTCATTATCCTGATGCTGTTTTCAAGATTTGTCTTTGCCGTGTCCAGCATTTCTTTTGTTTCAACATAGCTGATTTTCTTCAGCTTTTCATTTACAAGCTCATTGATTTCTTTCGCATTGCCTCTTTTTTTGGGTATTTCAACAATCGCCGCCCTTGAGTCGGCAACTGCGGTTTCAAGAGTTGTTACCGTTGTTTTATCATACGGCTCCTCATGTGAATCAATGAGTTTCTGACTTTCTGCTATCACCTTTTCGAGGTCGTCGCGTTCCGCATTTATCCTTGTGCATTCCCTATCATAGTTCGCAACCGCCTGCTTGCGTTCTTCACTGCAGCCCGAAAGCAGAAGCACGGCAGACAATATAATCGCTATCACAGATACAAAGCGTAAACTTCTTTTCATGTTTATACATCCTTTCATTTTTTACCGTCATTGACGATTTTTCTGACCCATTTTTCGCTGTACCCGTACTTTGTGGCGAGATGTTTTATGTTGCTTCCGTCATACTCGGCCGCAATACGGCTTGATATGAATTCGTTCGAAAAAAAGTTTACCGGAAAATTGATCTGCTGACCGCGGAATTCGGAATGCAGAGTCAGGGCGGCTTCGATTCCGAGAAGGACGGAAATCTCGTTGTACACGCCGTTCAGGTATTCACTTTTGATATCCTTTGAATCCATATCAGTAAAAACCTCTTTCATTTTTTGCTCCTTTCTATTATGACTTGTCCGAACGGACTTTCATAGAGCGGCAGGGTCCCCCAACCGTTCGGTGGAACAATTCAACGTGAACTTCTTTCGCTCTCATAACAGAAAATGTTTTTTTCGCGAGGCTGCGATATGGGTCGTATTTATCGTTTTTTAAGATTAGTCTTTTTTTGCATATATTTAGTGGGGCGCAATAAAAAAACAGCCCCGCTAAAAGCGGAGCTGTCGAATACCGGGAAACCGGGGTTTATTTTATTTCTTTGCCTTTGCGGCTTTCTTAGCTTTTCTCTCGTCCTTGCTGTCGAGCCAGCCGAACTTATACATTGCAAACGCGCCGAGGAGCGATGCGATGATGGTGACGAAGATGAGCGTTCCGACTCCCATGGTCGAGGCGAAGATAAGAGTGATAACGCCGACCATTATCGGGAAGATGGAAATCTTCCAGTGCTTCGAGAAGTAGGTCGCGGCGAGCGCGCCGAAGAGCGCGGGCAGAACCTGCTTGAAAGCGGGAGCGATGTTGGGGTTGGTGGTCAGCGCGGGGAGCACCGGACGGAACGCGAGCACGCCGACTGCGAGGATTATAGTAGTCGTGATAGCCGAGGACGCGATAGCGATAGTCGAGATGACTTCGCCCTCCTCGGAGTTTGCGCGCACGCCTGCATTCTCCATGGCGTTGAGTCCGCAGGGCAGCTTGAGGTTCGTAATATTGCCGGTGACGAAGCTCAGATATGTTCCGCCTGCGCCGAGCATGGGAGCATAGGTGAACACTTCGGCGATGCCGGAGATCCAGTAGACCGGGATAACGACCTTCATTGCATTGAAGAGCTTGCCCGCTTCGGGCCACGCATTGTAGTGCGCGCTTATCGCGATGGGCACGAGCATGAGGGCTGCAATGGCGGTTATCGAAGAAATTCTGCCCCAGATATGTATTTTTTCGCTGTAGGGCTTAGCGTTCTTTTTACTCATTTGCATTTCCCTCCTTATCAGCCTCTCCACTCAAGATAAGCGAGTCCCTCGGGGCAGAACTTCGCTATAGCAATAGCGACGCCCATCGCGGCAAACATGCTTATCGGCAGAGCGAATGCTTCAAGCCACTTTATCTTGAACTTCTTGCACAGGAACGTGAGCAGACTCATGAATATCATCGCGGAGACGAGCACGCACACAGACATGAATCCCGCGCCGTCGCCGAACTCCGCGCCGTAGAGGGCGTTGTCGCCCGCCTTGCCTGCGCCGGCAATTGCACGCGCGACGAACGCGGCGATGATGCCGATAAACGCAGCTGCGGAAAGAGTATCAGCAAGCTTCGAGTTCTTGTCGGCAACCTTACCCATGGTCTTCTGCACCTTCTTCATAACGAAGATGATGAGAATGAGCGGCAGGATGCAGCCGATGGTCATGACGAACGCGATGGTCGCAAAGACCTTGGGATCAGTCACGGGGCTCGAAAGAGTCAGACCGAAGGTATCGAGCGCTGCCTCAGCGGCGACGCTCTCGTAGGCGAGGTTACCTATGACCGAGAGTCTGATCCACGGCAGGACGATGCCCAGCGAGTTTGCGAGCACGATGACCGTTGCGAGAATCGAGATGGCGGGCGCGATAGTGAACAGCGCGCTCGACACAACGGTGTTCTTCAGTGTATCAGTTGTTATTCCGAGTTTTTTGCCTTGTTTCCATGCCTTGACGAGAAAGAAAAGCGACTGCGCTATGACGAAGACGACGATAAAAAGACCGAGTCCTATCATAAAGCCGTTTTCCTTAAAATTTTCAGGGACCACAAAAACACCTCCTATAAAATTTCAGCGTATTAACTCACTGAGAATGATATCATATTATGGCGGTGCCCGTCAAGAAAAGTCGGGGATATATTGCAAAAAATGTGTAATAACCACGCTCCTTTTATTTTCTGTCTGCGTCAACATCAAAGCTTCCATATATAAAAATTTTATTTGTAATATTTTAAAGCTGGTACATACATTTCCGCCATTCTGTTCAACTTTTCATTTATCCGCATAATCTCCCTCAAGCGGCAAACAATACAGGTACGCAACAAAAGCAAGGGAGTTAATATAATGAAAGCAACAGGAATAGTCAGAAGAATCGACGATCTCGGCAGGGCCGCTATTCCCAAGGAGATTCGCCGCACGATGCGCATCCGCGAGGGCGACCCGCTCGAAATATACACAGACGCGGACGGCGAAGTTATTTTCAAAAAATATTCGCAGGTCGGCGAGCTGTCATCGCTGACGGCGCAGTACGCCGAGGTTCTGCACAAAAACACTGGGCTTCCGGTCGTGATAACCGACCGCGACAGGGTCATTTCCTGCGCGGGCGTGCCGAAGAAAGAGACGGTCGAGCGCAGGATAACGCAGGCGCTCGAAAACATCATGGAGAACCGCAGTCCGTTTATCTGCGAGGAGGGCGGCGAGCGGTTTCATCCGATAGAGGGCGTTGAGCGCGACGCGGCGGCGGCGTTTCCGATAATCGGCGCTGGTGATGTGTCCGGCTCGGTGGTTCTGCTCACGGCGGACGAGGCGTCCGTGCCGACGCAGACGGAGATAAAGCTCGTTCAGGTCGCGGCTTCGTTCCTCGGCAAACAGATGGAGGAATAACCTTTATTTTTCCTCTTGACAAGTGCCGCTATGCGCTATAAAATAATCGGGTATCCGATTGACGGGTTTGGGAGAGAGCCGGATTTCCGGCCACCGAAGGGGCGAAACTCTCAGGTAAAAGAACCGAGCCGGGACGGTCCTCTGGAAAGGCATTTGCACCGACGAAGCAATCCGCGAAGCGGAGAATCTTTCAGGTAAAAAGACAGAGTACACCATTTTTTCTGATGGTGTACTCTTTTTGTTTTCGGAGTGGTTTATGGACATTCTCATTTTTGCGTTTGAAATCATCGGCACCGTTGCGTTCTCGGTTTCCGGCGCGATGACAGGGCTGAAGAAAAACATGGATATTTTCGGCGTCATGATTCTGGGCGTTGTTACGGCGATCGGCGGCGGAGTCACGCGCGATCTCATTCTCGGCATAACGCCGCCCGGCACATTCGGTCACCCGGTATATGCGATAGTCGCGACGGTCACGGCGATAATAACTTTTCTGCCGGCAATCCGCAGACTGCTCACGAGTAATCAGCATGTCCACGACTTCGTTCTGCTCATTCTCGACTCGCTCGGGCTCGGAGTGTTCACGGTCGTCGGAATACAGACCGCTTACAGCGTCTCGACCGGACGCGGCGCGTTTCTTGTAGTATTCGTCGGAGTCATAACCGGAGTCGGCGGCGGAGTGCTGCGCGATGTTCTCGCCGGGGAGAAGCCGTACATATTCGTAAAGCACATCTACGCCTGCGCGTCGATAGCCGGCGCGGTCGCCTGCGTTATCATCTGGCGCTTCAACAGCACCGCGGCGGTCATCGCGGGCGCGGCAATAGTGCTCGTTATCCGCCTGCTCGCCGCCCATTTCAGATGGAGCCTGCCTAAGGCGGACAGATTCGGTCCCGCTTTGCCGCAGGAGCAGAGCGAAAACGACGAGAACACGCAGGAGATATGATTTCGCGGAGTTATTTTATTTAATAGAAAGCCTGCCCGATGGTTGTCCGTTGGGTGGGCTTTGGTTTTTGTAATGCGGGGTTTAAAGTGGAAGTGCAGTGACAGATTGGGATTTGTAGGTGTAAATACCGGCTATGAACGGCTTATAAATCAGCACAATCGTGTAGGGCAGATATCATCCGCCCGCGAAATTATCACAATTTTATTGGCGTGCATTTGTAGGGTGCGAATCAATAAAATCGTGATAGATTCCGCGGCATATTGGGATTTTCACATCTCATTCCACGGCACAAACGGCGGTCTGCCGTCTTATAGCATTGTCCATTCCCCGAAGCGTCTTACATTTCGCCTTTAAATGTTAACTGAAATTAAACTATATTCCTTTTTTCTTTAAACTTCGCTTTTATGCTATTGTTAAATCCCGCGGGGTAGGGTATAATTTAATAAGAATTTTAAGTGGAACGGTGAAAGTATGGCATACGACTCTCAATATAATAACGGAGCGCCCAACGGGTACGGATATCAGCCGGGGCCCGCTCAGACTCTTGAGATAAAGCAGCGCGAGAAGCGCCAGATAAGAAAGCTCGGCAACATAAGCGGCCTGGGCATATTATTGTTCGCCCTGTTCCAGTTCATCGGCGCGGGACTGCTGTTTGCTTTAAATCTCTATGACGACTACGCGAACGAGACCGACCGCGGCTATGCGATAGGCGTACTGATGTCGATTTTCTGCATATTCGTCCCGTTCTTCCTGTCGAGCCTGCTGCTCAAAGATAAGCGTCAGCAGTGTCTGAACTTCGGAAAGCCCTATGACACGCGCCTCATGCTTTTAGCTGTACCCGCAGGTCTGATGATCTGCATGATAGGCAACTACGCGACGAACTTCCTCTCGACCTTTGTCGAGAGCACGACCGGCATAACATTTGAATATCCCGATTCGCGCACCCCGACGACGCCGCTGGGCATTGCGATGTATCTTATCCAGCTCGCTGTAGTGCCTGCGCTCGTTGAGGAATATGCGCTGCGCGGCGTTGTTATGATGCCCGCGCGCAAGTTCGGCAACTGGTTCGCAATTCTTGTCTCGTCCGCCCTGTTCGGCATGATGCACGGCAACCTCGTCCAGGCTCCGTTCGCGTTCATCGTCGGCATCGGCATCGGCTATTTTGTTATAGTCACCGGCTCGATGTGGACGGGTGTCATGATACATTTCTGTAACAATATGTTCTCCGGCGTTATCTCGATACTCTATGAATTCCTGCCGGAAAAGACGGTCAACCTCGTCTATTATATCTGCGTCGCGGTGTTCTTTGCGGCGGGCATAATCTGCCTGATTCTCTTCATGAGAAGGGCGCATCAGAAGAATATCCAGACGAAATTCAGAAAACCGCGCACCGCACTTTCGCGCGGTGAACGCACGGCGGCATATTTTATAAATGTCCCGATGATAATCTCTATCATCTATCTGCTCTACACGACATATACTTTTATCACATGGCCTTCGTAACCGGGGAGTGGAAGAATGACTGACAGAGAGCTTATGCAGGCGGCGATCGCGCTTGCACGGGAGGCCGCGGCGGACGGCGAAGTGCCCGTCGGCGCGGTGGTCACAAGAAACGGAGAGATAGTTTCGGTAGGGCGCAACAGGCGCGAAAAGGACAAAAACGCCCTCGCACACGCCGAAATTGAAGCAATAGACAGAGCGTGCAAGGCACTCGGCGGCTGGCGGCTCTGGGAGTGCGAACTGTTCGTGACGCTTGAACCGTGTCCGATGTGCGCCGGGGCGATAATAAATTCGCGCATAAAGCGCGTGGTGTTCGGGGCATACGACCCGAAGGCGGGCTCGTGCGGGTCGGTAAACAACCTGTTCTCTTTTCCGTATAATCACTCGCCCGAGGTCGAGGGCGGATTTATGCAGGACGAATGTGCTCTGCTTTTGAAGCAGTTCTTTGCCGAGCTGCGCAGGACAAAATAAATTCCCGAAAGGGCTGAAGAATATGGCAATAAAGGATCTTGCCGAACTCATCAAAAAATTCACTCAGAAAGACAAATTCAAGCCAACGACAGTGCAGGTCATCAAGTCGGCAAAAAATCCGCCCGTTCCCGCGCAGAACGAGGATATCTCTGTCCCGTCGGAGGGCGAGCGTATCCATTTTCTCAACACCGGGCGCTCGGACTGCATTCTTCTTCAGAGCGGCGACCGATTCGCTCTCGTTGACTGCGGCGACGCGGAGCACGCGAAACATACGGCGCGGTATCTGAAAGAAACTGCCGGCGGGAAGATAAATCTTGATTTTGTCGCGATAACCCATCTTCATTCCGGCCATGCCGGCGGACTCGGGACGCTCCTTGACGATAAGGATATAGCGATCGGCAAGATATATCTCAAGCCGTTTATCAGCCCGAACCTCGCGCAGTGGGACAAGTGTCTCCACGACGGCGACGCGCTGTATAAATCGCTCAGCGAAAAGGCGCAGAGCATGAATATCCCGGTCATCGGCTGCGTGCCGGATGAACCGTTTGCGCTGGGCGGCTGGACTCTGCGTTTCTTCAACACCGAGCCCGACTCATATCACAAGAACATCGGCGAAAACGACAACTCGCTCGCCATACTCGCCGAGCAGAACGGCAGGCGTATTCTTTTGACGGGCGACATGGTAAACGACACGGGCGACCTCGCGAGACTCGCAAACGCTATCGGACGAATCGACGCGCTGAAAGTCCCCTGCCACGGCGAACGCGCCGTCCCGCAGGAAGCGCTGGACAAGCTCCGCCCCGAGACGATGATAATCACGAGCC
>ERZ780053.875-NODE-875-length-9790-cov-3.16549_pt1 | contig 9790 bp, 9 predicted proteins | sample MGYA00511088_ERZ780053 | MGnify/ENA primary metagenome ERZ780053 (study PRJEB29588, sample SAMEA2150866) | human gut metagenome | biome: human gut; feature: human-associated habitat; material: faeces | place: Denmark | collected 2008/2010 ...
TACCGTCCGGATAGCCTTCTACAACGCCCTGATCGGAGAGATCGGACACTGCCTGGTAGGCCCAGTCATCAGGGGATACATCAGAGAACGGATTTGCAGCGTATGCGGATACGCCTGCAGTGAGTGCAGCTGCTGCTGCGATTGCGAGAATTTTTTTCATATTCCTGCTCCTTTTCATAAAACACTTCGGTTTCAGAAATACAGGATTCCGAAAAAGAAATGAACGCGAGTGGCCGTGTTTCCTCCGTCTGTCTTTTTCGCCTTCCCCTCCTGTCCGTGAAACCCGCGGACAAAGATATTCTTAAGTTATCATATTCCTTTGTAGAATACAATCATCTGCCGCCAAACTTCGTTTATTTACATAAAAATTTAATTTAAAACTGTTGAAAAAATAAAAAAGTACAAAGAAATTAACTCTTTATGCTCTCCTATTTTAGTGAAATTGTAAATCGGATTCAAAAAGCTTATCATGACTCTCCGTTTTGATTTGCCGGCAAAGGTAATACTGATGACAGGACCTCATCCGGAGTGCCAGCGAATAATCTGTACCCGTAATGAGGGAGCCGGTAAAGCGTCATCCTGAAGCGATAGCGAAGGATCTATTGCCGTGGTGAGGAACGCCGTAAAATGTCATCAGCGTCATAGATTCTTCACTCTGTGTCACCGTTCCGCTTTCCCGTTTTTCCCACAAAACATTCTACCCCCGTTCAGAATGACGCTTTAGGGGAAGACGCCTGACATCATCCCCACAGCTTTCTGTTTCGACTTATTCATACTCTCGCTCACAAAATCGTTTCCGCCGTGCCCACATACCATTGCGGCCGTTCCTCTTTTATTTTGGCCGCCAGCTTTCTTTGCTGCACTTCATTTTCCACCATCAGGAAAAAAGCGGATCCTGACCCTGTCATTATCGCTTTTTTGCAAAGAGAGGACAGATAGGAAAACGTTTCCCCAAGAACGGGCTCCGCCTTAAACAGGACGTCTTCAAAATCATTGGAAAGAGATGCCAGCAGCATAGTACGGTCTTTATTTTTCAAAGCCTCTATACAGCTTTCTGCCGTACCTGCCCTGCGGCGGGAAAAACCGTCCAGCAGTCCGTAAGCTTTCCCTGTGGAAATAGAAACACCGGGCCGGACGATAACTACGGGCAGCCCCGCCCAACCGGCAAGAGGAGTAAGTTTTTCACCGATTCCCTCGCAACGCCGGCAGCCGCCCGCCACACAGAAGGGAACATCAGCCCCCAGCTTCGCCCCCATATCCGCCAATGCCATAAGAGAAAGCTGCTGCCCTGTCATTCTGTTTAATCCACGGAGGACAGCCGCCGCGTCAGAGGAACCGCCGCCCATGCCCGCTTCCGACGGAATCTGCTTCACCAGTTCCATGTGGACACCGCCGGAAAATCCTGTTTCTCTGAAAAATAATTCCGCCGCTTCCCACATAAGATTTGCTTTTCCCCCCGGCGCAAGCCCTTCTTTAATGGAAAGAGAAATCCCTCCCGCTTCCGTAAGTGTCACTTCATCGCAAAGAGATATACTGTGCATCACGCTGTCAATCTCATGATACCCGTCTTCTCTCTTTTCCCCCACCGATAAAGTCAGGTTGATTTTCGCATAAGCCTTTTCTGTAATCATTATGATCCCCATTCGTTATTGATGGCTCTATTATATCATTCCGCCAGCGGCATAATAGATATGAAATACTTCTATATCGAAATAATTTGTTGTCATTTGACTTCCTTTCCCGTATAATTCGATATATAGAACATTGTAAATATATTGAATTGTAAACAAATCTTTTGTGAAGAACCCGAAATTGAAAGGATGAATTTTATGTACGGCATGTTTTTTGATACATATGATACCCCTGTGTACCGCCCGCCAAGTGAAGCGGCCAGCTTTATTCTCCGCGTGACCCGCGGCTGTGCGCACAACAACTGCACCTACTGCAATATGTACCGCGGTGTCAAATTTGAAAAGCTTTCTGATGAACAGATCATGCGCCAGATTGAGCTTGCCCGTGCCACCGATGCGGAAGGTGTGCGCCGTGTATTTCTTGCTGACGGCGACGCCCTCGTACTGCCCACCGGCCGTTTGCTGAAAATCCTGGCAGTATTGAAAGAATATTTCCCCAACTTAGAAAGAGTAGCGTCTTACGCCGCGCCGGGAGATATCCTCCGTAAATCCGTGGAAGAACTCACCTCCCTCAGAAAAGCGGGACTCACCCTGCTCTACTACGGTATGGAAAGCGGCGATTCCCAGACACTGAAAGAGATTCGCAAAGGAGTAAGCGGTGAGCAGTCCATCGAAGTGGGCAAACGCGCCATCGCCGCGGGAATGCAGCTCTCCATCATGGTCATCCTCGGCATCGCAGGCGTAGAAGGATCGGAGCGCCACGCTCTTGCCACCGCCCATGCCATCAATGAAATCAAGCCGACCATGCTTTCTGCGCTGTCTCTCATGCTCTATCGCGGCAGCGAACTGAAAGACCAGTTTGAACGGGGCGAATTCCATCCCCTGCCGCCGGCGGGACTGATGAAAGAACTCAAACTGATCATGGAGAACGTGCATCTCCCTGACAGCGAACGTATGATTTTCAGAAGCAATCACGTGTCCAACTATATCCGTCTGGCAGCAACACTCCCCGCCCAGAAAGATCAGCTGATGGAGGACATAGAGGAAAGCATCGATTATCTATCCCAAATGAAAGACTGGGATATTTACAATCACGACTGGACAAAATAGTTATTACAGTAAAGGAGACTATCATGAAAAAACTACTGACTTCCGCAGCACTCGCCCTGACTCTCACCGCCGCAGGCATGACTTCCTACGCCGTAAACTGGGTCTACCTCGGACAGGACGGAAACGACCGAATCTATTATGATACCGCTTCCATTTCCCGCCAGGGCAACCTGGTTGCCGTCACCATGCAGGAACGGGAAGCGGATGGCGAGGCAGAGGAGTACAATTATCTTTTTGACACCCACCGAAAGAAATACACCCTTGCTTCCAAAATCGAATATGATCGAAACGGGAACGTCAAGAAAATTGAAACCTTCCATGAATCGGATTTCGGATGGAAAAAAGTGAAAGAAAATTCGGAAGAAGAGCTGCTCTATAAACAGATTGTGAATAAGCCGGCCACTGCCTCACTGTAACCGTCCATAAGCGGGAAATCGGCAGCGAGGTGGGAATATATCCATATCTTCACAATACGGAAAGAAAAACATACGCTGTCAATTTCGAACCGCTGCTCTCCGGCATCGGACTTTCTCTCCCCATTTAAAAATACCGCCCACTCATTGAGGCGGTATTTTTAAATGGGTTTTATTTTCTTATTCCGGATCAATAATGAAAGAGAGAGAAGAGAAATACTTCGGCGTGGTATGTTCATCCTCTTTCTCTCCTGCCACTTCCACACCTACTACGTTCAGACCGTTTGCGCTGACAGTAACTGTAGCGTAACCGTCCGCGTCGGCTGTGGACTCATTAGTCAGGTCATTGATGACGTCCTTGATGAGAGGCGCGTTCGCATAGGGCTTGCCATCTTTGTACACACGGATTCTATACGTATCGCCCTTGCGGAGCGTCAGCGGATTCACCTGGGGAAGGATCTGTCTGGATTGGCACATTATAAATGCCGCCCGGCTTTACATCAGGGCTCCAGTAGTTAACGTTCCATTTGATCGCGTGGGTCGTCTTCACCGCGTCCGCCACTTCCGCAAACGGAGCCTGATGCATCTTGCCGGCGCTATCTTTCGTGAAGAAGCCATAGTCAAAGAAAGTCACCGTTACACCCAACTCATCTGTAGGAATGATAGAAATATGATCTTTATAACTTACAGTTTCCACATCCATAGAGCTGAAATTCTTATCATAAGCTTCCACCGACTTTACACAGGACGGATTGTACGCGTTGTCTGTCGGTCCTTCCCCAAGGACAAGGGCTTTCTGGTCAAAACGGTTTGCAATAAACACGCCGTGGGCAGACACGGAAGAGCAAGCCGCGCCAATAGACAAAGCAGCCGCGCAAAGTAACAGTACGTATCTTTTTTTCATGAAAAAACCTCCCTTAAACAATAACCAACTTAATCATAATTATATGTATAATTATATCACACTTTATGTTTAATTTTAATCCTATATTTTTATAATTTAAGTTTACTGTCCGGATATAAAACCTGAAAAACAATCTTTATGCTGAAGTTTATTCATATACTCATATACCGGCAGCTTCCCTTGCAAAAGAAAGAGCGTAATTGACAAACTTTGTTCCCAATATATAATTAAATTATAATCCAACATTTATAATTCATCAGTTAAGAACAGGAGGATTTAAGGAACAAGGCATACCAGCATTAGTTTCATTCTATTTTTAATCAGGGACATTTACAATCAGAAGAGGAGTGATTGAATCCACATGAAAAAGAAAACATCAGCCGCTATTATTATAGCAGCAATAAGCACATCCTTTTTACCGGTTGCATCGCAGGCTGCTACTTACACACTGGACGAAATCATTGTCGAAGGCGATAGGGATCACGAAATAGCACAACAGCTTCCCGGCGGTTACGAGAATAAAAGCGGCAGTGTCGGTATATTAGGCACAAAGGACATCATGGAAACACCCTTCCAGCAAAATAATATATCGCAGAAATCTATTTCCACCTTTGCCGCCAACCCGAGTGAACAATCCACCAGTGTCCTGGTCAATGTCCCTGCCGTACGTACGGCAGGAAATACGCTGTACAATGATTTTTCCATCAGAGGACAGAATGCCAATGCCTATCAGTTCAGAATCAATGGAATCCCCGGACTCTTGACCCAGACTAATATCCCTATGAATATGATAGAAAGCGTTGATGTCATTTCCGGACCGGGACTCGGCGTAACGGGAGTTCAGGCAAAAGAGTCCGCCGGAGGTGTAATTAACCTGATCACCAAACGTGCCGGAGCGAAGGATATCATGGATTACACGACATTCTTCTCCGGCCGGAGTACGTGGGGCAATATGATAGATATTTCCCGCCGCTTTGCTGATAATGCATGGGGAATACGTATCAACACCGCTTATATAAACGGCGATACGGCCATTCGTGACGAGAAAGAAACCCAGAAAAATTTTTCCATCAATATTGATCACCAAACAGATCACAGCTTTACCAATATTTTCCTTGGTTATAGAGATACCCATACGGAAAGAGCCGAACGATACTACGATTTCTCCTCCAACGCACTGACAGGAATCCCCTCTGCACCGGACTCATCCAACAACTATGCTTTCAAAGGACAGCAGCTGGGAATGAGAACCTGGATGGCAGCAGTTAACCATGTGCAAAGCTTAGATGATACCTTTAAAGTATTTATCAATGCAGGGTATGCTTACAACAATGGGTATGATTACAGGGTAGATGCTTCTTCCCGCGTCAATGTCATTAATGATGCCGGCGACTTCACAAGATCCATGGTAAATGAACCGTTCGCAATCCGTAATAAATACATACAAATCGGCGCCAATAAAATCTTTAATACCGGCGCCGTAAAAAATGATCTGGTGGTTTCTTTCGATAAGGATTGGTATGAAGCACGCTGGGGTGCCTCTCCGGCTATTAAAGGTACTGTAACCGGCAATCTTTACACCGGACAAGTCGGCTATGACTTTATGACGGAAAAGGGAACGCGTGCCCAATACAGCGGCGATACCCAATTCTTCGGCTGGACAATCGCAGATACACTCTCTTATCGGAAATGGGATGTAACCCTCGGCGCCCACAAACATACCGCCAGAGTATACTCTGCATCATCCAAAACAAAGACTGTCACGGACGCAGTATCTCCGCTCTTCGCAATAGTATACAAGCCAAGCCGGAACTGGTCTGTTTTTGGAAGTCACTCAGAAAGCTTCGATCAGGGAACTATTGTCGGAAACGCTTATGCCAACAAGGGCGATATTCTCGATCCGGCAAAAACAAAATCCAATGAACTGGGAATCAAGTATACCAACGGAAATATCATTACTGAATTGTCTTATTTCGATACCAAACAGGACTCTAAACTGGAATCAGAATTCAACGGAAATACATATTTACGAATGAATGGAGAAACACGCTACAGAGGCATCCAACTTTCTCTCTCCGGCAAAATATCCCCAAAATGGACATTATCAGGCGGCTTTATGTATTTAAATTCGGAATATAAAAAGAACAGTACTCCTTATTATAATGGCAAATCGGTTATCGGCACCCCTGACTGGAGTGGTGTATTGACTGCGGAATACACGCCAAATGAAGCATGGGATATCTGGGGCCGGATGATTTATACCGGTTCTGCTCCTGTTTATAACCATGAAAGAACTTTCCGGATAGATTCTTCTACAGTATTTGACCTTGGCATCCGTTACCGTTCCCGCCTCGGCACTAAACCTGTAGATTATAATCTGACCGTATTCAATCTGTTTGATAAAAATTACTGGATGCCAAGAGCCACCTATGCATACGGTATCTTAAGCAATCCGAGAGCGTTCTGTTTCTCGGCTACAGTTCATTTCTAAACAGAAAGGCGGTATAATGTGAACCGGTTTCTCCGTATTTCAGGAATCGCTTTATACATCTCATTTGCCTGCGTCATGGCAGGATGCGGCGGGATTAGTCCCTCCCAACCTACTTCCTCCTCTAACGAGACCGCAAATACGCAGACAAGAACCGTAAAAGACAGTATCGGCCGGCAGGTAATTCTCCCACGGAACATCTCACGCGCCGCCATCACCAATGCATACAACGCGGAGCTAATTACTGCCATCGGTGCCGCCGATAAAATAGCCGGCGTAGATTATTATATTTACCAGGATCAGGAAGGGTTTAAAAACCGCTTTACGGAAAATATGCTCATTGGCAGCCGACAAGGCGGATTAAATTATGAAAAAATAGCGGATATGAATCCTGATGTACTGATTATATGTGAAAATGACGGCTGGGAAACTGCACAGGAAAAGCTACGCCCCTTTGGCATTCCCGTCGTTGTTTGTAATTCTTACTATACTTCGCAGTTTGCCGAAAATACTGCTCTTCTCGGACAGATTTTCGGTATGGAAAAAAACGCGGAAGAACTTTCTTCCTTTTTCCTCTCCCGATTGGATTATATTGATAAACAGCTAAAAGATGTCCCACGGCGATCCGTATATTTCGAATACCGGACGCCGGGACGCACGACAATTCCGGGAGACTATTTTTTTGAAATGATTGAAAAGGCCCATGGCGATAACATATTTAAAACAGCACAGGCTACACAGATTCAAATAGAAGATGTCGTACGTAAAAACCCTGCATTTATTGTTAAGGTCTCAGATGCAGATGTATACTCTTCTTATATCCCGCCGCAAAAAGAGGATATGGAAAAAATATGGAATAATATCTGTCTCCGTCCGGGCTGGAGTGATATAGATGCCGTAAAACAAAATCATATCCTTCTCTTATCTCATTATGCCCATGGAGGCGCCTCCAAGTTGGTCGGAACTATGTATATCGCCAAATTCTTATACCCCGATAAACTTCCTGATCTGCATCCGGAAGAAGTATTTAAGAAATGGGTCACAATGTACGAAGGATTGGAATATCAAACCGGTCATACCTTACCTGCTTATAAACTAAACGATTGAGGTTTCTGCAATGACTATCAGAAATTACACGCAGAAACGAAAAAAACAACTTTTCCTGGTGGGTGGGATCACTCTTTTATCCTGTTTTTCCGCATTATTTTTCATGACTGTTTTTTCCGACATTCCCATAAGTCATCTGCCGCAATTACTTATCCGTTTTTTTCAAAATGAAAATCTTTCTCCACAGGAAAAAATCATACTTTATATGCGGATGCCCACGGTCCTGATGACAATTTTGGCAGGAATCTCACTATCCATATCAGGCGGTGTCATGCAATCCATCACACATAATGACCTCGTCAGCCCTTTCACCTTGGGCATATCTGCCGCCGCTGCATTCGGCGCATCATTATGCATTGTCTTCGGCGGTTCCGTACTTCACAGTACAGGGGGCCTCATACTGGGTGCATTTACCGCTTCCTGCCTTTGCATATCTCTTGTCTACGGTTTATCTTTCAAGACAGGCTCGGCTGCTTCCACACTGGTCTTAATCGGAATCGCTATGAATTATCTCTTCAGCGCAGGAAGTGCCGCCATTCAGTTTTTTGCTAAAGAATACAAACTGGGTGAAATCATTCAATGGACATTCGGTACTTTTAACAAGGCCGACTGGTATTCCGTTGCCAGCGCCTCTATCATCTGCCTTATCTCAATCATCATTTATTACATACTTTCCCTCCCATTGGATGCCATGGCCGCTAATGACGATGAAACCGTCATCAGCCTTGGAATTAATCCGGCAGGAATACGTCTATCAGCAGGTCTGGTTTCCGTTCTGTTGACCTCCACGATTATAAGCTTTACCGGCGTCATCGGATTTGTAGGACTGATTGCACCTCATATTGCAAGAATACTTGTAGGAAATGAGCATCGTATCTTCCTCCCCATGACTGCGGCCGCAGGATCCTGCCTGCTGCTTTACGCGGATGCCCTTGGAAAATATATCTTATATCCCGTTTCAATTCCGGTCGGCATTATCATTTCCTTTATAGGCGTTCCCATTTTTGTACACCTGATCCTTTCCATGAAGAGAAAGGAGATATAAATGCTCCTGACCGTGAATCATGCTGCTTTTTCCTACGGCACTTCCCATTTGATTCTGAAAAATATAAACTTTCAATTGGATAAAAAAAGCTTTGTCGGTATACTGGGTCCGAATGGAACCGGTAAAAGCACTCTTCTGAAATGCATCAACCGGATTTATCCGCTTAAAGAAGGGCATATAACCATTGCGGGGAATGATATTTCAAAATTATCACTCCGGCAGGTTGCCCGGAAAATCTCCTATGTTCCACAGCGTATGACAACCCCTTTCCCCGCTTGTGTATTGGATACAGTTCTGCTTGGACGGCTGCCTTATAATAAATTCAGATTTACCGAAAAAGACCGGACAATCGCTGTAGAATCCATAAAAAGCATGGCCCTTCAGAAGTACATGCTTAAAGATATACGATTTTTGTCCGGAGGTGAACAGCAGCGGGTCCTTATAGCCCGTGCCCTGGCAGGAACCCCGGATCTGATTCTGATGGATGAACCGACAAGCAGCCTTGATATTAAATATCAGATAGAAATACTTCATCTAATACGAAAACTCGTCCGCAAAACAGACCTTTCCGTTCTGATGACCATCCATGATCTCAATCTGGCTGCCATGTTTTGTGACAGGCTTCTGATCCTCAAAGACGGACATATATGGAAAGATGGTACTCCCTCTGCCATTCTGACAGAAGAAAATATAAAAACTATTTATGGCATTGATACCTGCATCATAGAAAAGAACGGACAACATTTTATCCAGCTTGTGGATCCGGATGAGACAACCTCATAAACCTTATTAAGGAAAAACACTTCTCCATCAAAAAACGCCCCGTAAGGAGCGTTTTCCTTTTTACATATTTTATTCACCGCTTTGTTTCACGGCAGCTTCCATAAAACCGTTGAAGAGGGGGTGGGGCCGGTTCGGGCGGCTCTTGAATTCCGGATGGGCCTGGGTGGCTGCAAAGTAGGGATGGTCTTTTAATTCGATGATTTCCACGAGACGGTCATCGGGGCTGGTGCCAGAAATGACAAGACCCGCCGCTTCCATCTGCGGACGGAATTCGTTGGACACTTCGTATCTGTGGCGGGGGGGGGGGGG
>ERZ780053.880-NODE-880-length-9776-cov-2.44903_pt1 | contig 9776 bp, 10 predicted proteins | sample MGYA00511088_ERZ780053 | MGnify/ENA primary metagenome ERZ780053 (study PRJEB29588, sample SAMEA2150866) | human gut metagenome | biome: human gut; feature: human-associated habitat; material: faeces | place: Denmark | collected 2008/2010 ...
ACGTGGTAGAAGACGAACTACAAAAATAACAGAATTACAAAAAGAACAGTTTTTCAATGATATCCATCCCTTTAATGGTACATTAGTGAAACGGTCTGTTATTGAGAAGATTGGTATGATAAAGAAAGAAATGTTTATTTGGGGAGATGAAAAAGAATATATGGCTCGCGCTATCCATAATGGTATCGGGCTTTATACTGTTTCAGCTGCCATTCATTATCATCCTAAAGAGAAAGGCAGGAAAGGCAATATCATTCCGTTTATATCAAAGTATCAAATTTTGGTAAAGCCTGAGAAAATGTCACATTATTATTATCGTAATGAAGGATTTGTATATAATACCTATCCCGAGAAGAAAAAGCATATGATAGCTTTTTGTACAGCCCAAATAGTTTACAATATCACCCACTTTAGATTTGTAGAATTGGCAAAGTTTATCAAGTACTTTAGAGAGGGAATGCATAACAAATATTAATTCAATTCCCTAATCTTATAAATCAATTATTTTTATGGACATCAAGATTTTGGTGGCATCTCACAAAAAAGCGGAGATGCCTGAAGATAGTATGTATCTGCCGGTGCATGTAGGAAGGGCTTTGTATCCTGATAGAGAGTTCGGGTATCAATCGGATGCCGAAGGTGATAATATTTCTATTAAAAACCCTTATTATTGTGAATTGACAGCACTTTATTGGGCTTGGAAGAATCTGAAAGCAGATTATGTGGGATTGGCTCATTACAGACGCCATTTCTCTTTGAAGACTGTGCATCGTGGAGGATGGAATAGTGTACTGACCGGCAAACAGGCGGAAATCTTATGTAGAAAACACGATATTATACTTCCAAAAAAACGAAACCTTTATATTGAAACTGTCTATTCACATTATGATCATACTTTTTGGGGAGAGCAGTTTGATCGTACCCGTGGAATTATCAGTCGGAGATGTCCGGAGTATCTGGATGCATTTGATAAGAAAATGAAAAGTCGCAGTGAACATCTTTTCAATATGTTTATAATGAAAAAGATGCTTTTTGACCAGTATTGTGAATGGATGTTTCCCATATTGGAGGAATTGGAGGCATCTTATGATTTAAAGAGTATGGAGCCTTTCCAGGCCAGGCTTATCGGTCGTGTATCTGAGCGTTTGCTTGATGTATGGATTAATAAGAATCAATTGAAATATAAAGAGGTTGGTTATATATATTTTGGTAAAAACAATATGCATAAAAAGATTTGGGGATTTCTGATGGCTGCTATATTTCATAAACGCTATAAACAAAGTTTCTGAATTTTACTGCTGTTGGAATAAATCAATAATTTAAAATATGGTGTTTATGATTGAGAACCATTATGATTATCTTATCGTGGGTGCTGGGCTTTTTGGTGCCACATTTGCTTATCGTGCCCGTCAACAGGGAAAGAAATGTTTGGTGATAGACAAGCGTCCACATTTAGGAGGAAATATATATTGTGAAAATATAGAGGGGATTAATGTACATTGTTATGGTGCACATATTTTCCATACTTCGGATAAAAGAATTTGGGATTTTGTAAATTCTATTGTAGAGTTCAATCGTTATACTAATTCTCCTGTTGCCAATTATAAAGGGAAACTTTATAATTTACCTTTCAATATGAATACATTCTATCAGATGTGGGGGGTGACTACTCCTGCTGATGCAATGGCTAAGATAGAGGAACAGAAATTTGAAGCGGTAGCAAAGATGAAGGCTGATGGGGTGGAAGAGCCTCGTAATTTGGAAGAACAGGCCCAGATATTAATTGGTAAGGATATTTATGAAAAACTGATAAAGGGATATACCGAGAAACAGTGGGGACGTAAATGTACGGAATTACCGGCTTTTATAATTAAGCGTTTGCCTGTACGATTAGTGTTTGACAACAATTATTTCAATGACAAATATCAAGGGATTCCTATCGGAGGATTCAATAAGCTGATTTCCGGTTTGCTTGAAGGGGTAGATACACTGATTAATACAGATTTTTTTACTAACAGAAATTATTGGGAATCTATAGCGGATAAAGTCGTTTTTACCGGAGCGATAGATGAATATTATGAGTATTGTTATGGTAAATTGGAGTATCGCACCGTTAAATTTGAAACGGAAACGCTTGATATTTCCAATTATCAAGGTAATGCAGTCGTAAATTATACAGAACGTGAGATACCTTATACTCGGGTGATTGAACATAAACATTTTGAGATGTTTGGTTCGGAAGTGATTGCTTGTCCCAAAACAGTAATTAGTCGGGAGTATTCCGTAGAGTTTCAGGAAGGAATGGAACCGTATTATCAGGTAAATAATAACAAAAATAACCGATTGGCTGATCAGTATCATCAATTAGCTGCAAAGGAAAAAAATGTTCTATTTGGTGGTAGATTGGCAGAATATAAATACTATGATATGGCTCCTATTATCAAGAGGGTCTTGGATATGAAAATATGAAAAGCATTTTTTTGAATAAATTTAACTTTGATAGTTCAAGGAGCGAATTTCGTTCCATATATGTTGATATAGTTAAAGGAGTGGCGATTATTTCAGTTGTTTTATTACATACGAATTTTCAATTTCCTTCTTCTCATTATATGCCGCTTAGTTCTCTTTTAGGTTGGATGTGGCATGTTGCAGTTTTCTTTTTGATAGGTGGCTTTTTTATAAATGAGAGCAAATTAATTCAGCCATTTTTTTTCATAAAAGGTAAATTGGGCTCTTTGTATAAACTATTATTATATTTCTATATTCCTGTTGTCCTTCTGCATAATTTCTTCATAAGAATCGGTTGGTATGATTCATTAACAGATTATGGAGGAAAATATATGGGATTTTGGGATTTGAAACAAATGATATCTATGTTGTTACAAACTTTCTGTTTTGCGGGACGTGAACCTATATTGGGTGCAATGTGGTTTGTGTATGTATTGTTTCTGGCATTGGCAGGTTTTTCCATAATAAGTTTTGTTCTTAAGCGATTAATACAAAATGACAAACAATATGAGTGGATAAGATTTATAACTTTATTAGTATTATGTGTAGTTTCATGTACCCTTACCAACATCGTAGGTTTTACTATTCCAAGATTTAATAATACAATGACAGCTATGTGGCTGATTTATTGTGGATATATGTTGAGGAATAAGTTTCAAATAGCGTTTGATAATATATTTTTAATGTTGGCTTCTATAATAATCATCTATCATCTTGCTAGTATTTATGGAGAAGTGCATTTGAATCAAAATTATTATTCTGATGTTATTACTTTAACAGTGGGAGCTATAGCTGTTCTTTATTTTATATGTTATTGGGCTAAACGGCTGGAGCAAAGTTTAATAGGAAAGTTTCTAGCTTATTGTGGCAAAGAATCATTTTATATTATGGCTTTGCATTTTGCAGGGTTTAAATTGGTAACATATGTGCTTAATTGGTGTGGAATAGATAGACCTTTGAGTGCACTGGCGGCACCGGTAGATGAATCAGGTTCTATTATGTTATTATATGTTATTGTTGGCATCATGTTTCCTCTTTTTTTCATGTACCTATTTAGGTCTTGTAAAGCATTGATTAAAAAATAATTAATTCTGTTATTTATGAACTATTTCATTTTTGGTGGTACCGGTTTTATTGGTACCCACCTCTCCAGTCTTTTGCACGAAGTGCATCCCGAAACAAGAATTTACAACTTGGATATTATAGAGCCGGGCACTCCATTACCGACAGTAAAAAATTATAAACCAGCTTTAAGAAAAGGGGAGGAACATGCAGCCACATTCATCTATTGTGATGTACGACAGCCGATAGAGTTGGAAAAAGTAGATATCACTCCCGATGATGTGATCTTTAACTTCGCCGCCGTTCATCGCACTCCCGGTCATCCCGATCCTGCATATTTTGAAACAAATATCCGTGGTGCGGAGAACGTATGTGCCTTTGCCGAACGGTATGGCATCCGGAAAATAGTTTTCACCAGTTCCATAGCCCCTTACGGTGCTGCCGAGGAACTGAAGGAGGAAACCACGCTGCCTATGCCCAACACCCCATACGGTATATCCAAGCTGGTTGCGGAAAAGATTCATCAGACCTGGCAGGCAGGATGTGAAGGCCGCCAGCTTACCATTGTCCGACCCGGTGTGGTGTTCGGACGGGGAGAGAATGGAAACTTTACGCGTCTGTATTGGGGCATTCGGGGGCATAAGTTTATGTACCCGGGACGCAAGGATACCATCAAGGCCTGTATCTATGTGAAGGAACTGGTGCGGTTCATGCTTTACAGATTGGAATATCACGATAGTGGGGTGGAACTGTATAATTGCTGCTACGAGCCTGCCTATACGATAGAGCACATCGTAGAATCCATGAAAAGAGTGACAAATATGAAGGTAAAAGTTCCTTTCATGCCGGGATGGCTGATCATGACTGCTGCTGGTATAGCCGGAGCGCTAGGCTCTCCGATGGGCATCTGTCCGGCACGAGTGAGAAAGTTACAGATCTCTACGAATATCTGCGGAAAAAAACTGTCCGCTTCGGGCTACCGTTTCCACTATACCTTTGAAGAGGCGCTGGCGGACTGGTACAAGGATAATGGTAACCTGTATCTGCAATGAGGAGGCTGATACTTTTTCTTTTGTTCTTTGTAATGATCGGTGCGGTACACGCCCAGTTCACCTACGGGACTACAGGACTGTTGAATATGCCTACTGCCGATATGCAGCGTGACAAGACGTTCATGTTTGGCGGTGGCTTTCTGGAGAAACATGCCACTCCTGCCCGTTGGACCTACAATACTTTCAATTATTATTTTGACATCACTATTTTCCCCTGGCTGGAAGTATCCTATATTTGTACATTGCACAAGGCTATGGAGGTTGATCCTGCATACGGTCCGGGTTTTTGGGTTCCTTCCACGTATGGGAAGTTTGTTAACCAGGACCGTAACTTTGCGGTACGTTTACGGCTGTGGAAGGAAGGCTGGTGGAAACCGTGGACTCCGCAAATTGTACTGGGTGCGAATGACGCTCTTAATAATTCATGGACGGAGGGTAGCAAGATTGAGATGAGTTCGGCTACGGCAAATGGTTTTTACAGTCGCTATTATCTGGTTGTTACCAAGCATCTTTCTATGAAGGAGGTGGGAGAGTGGGGCTTGCATCTGGCATATGTTTATAACAGGCGGAAGGATTACCCGTTAAATGGTCCCGCCATCGGTGCTAATTTCCGTTTTTCTCTGCCTCAAACTTCTTTTATCAACAAAGCGGTAAATAACTTGAATCTGATGGCAGAATACGATAGCAAATCGATAAATTGCGGCTTTGAGTACAGCTTCTGGAAAGACTACATCAACGCCATAGTAGAACTGAACCGTTGCAAATACTTTTCCGGTGGCTTAGTCTTCAAAATCCATTTAAAATAATAAAAAGCGCTCATTCATAGGAATTTCCAGATAGAATTCGTTTCTTTGCGGTCAGAAACCATAAAATCATCTTTATTATGTCATCCCGCTTTGTAAACCCTTTTACGGATCTCGGCTTCAAGATCATCTTCGGCCAGCCTGCCAGCAAGGCCCTGTTGATAATCCTGCTTAACGAATTGCTGTCCGGTGAGCATCACATTGAAGACCTGACGTTTCTGGACAAGGAGGACCGTTCGGAGAATATTCACGACAAGGGTATCATCTATGACCTTTACTGTCGTACCTCTACGGGCGAGTACATCATTGTGGAGATGCAGAATCGTTGGCATAGCCATTTCCTGGACCGTACGCTTTATTATGTGTGCCGTGCGGTGAGCCGCCAGATGGAGAATCCGTCCTCTAAAGAGGTATGTGTTCCCGACACTCCGTTGGAGGGGGATTGCGGTCTGCTCAGGGAAGAAGAGGCTTCTTACGGTCTCCGTTACAGGCTTCCTGCCGTGTACGGCGTTTTCCTGATGAATTTCAAGGAGGATGGTCTGGAAAGCAAGTTCCGTACCGACACGGTGGTTTCCGACCGGGACAGCGGCCGTGTGGTGAACCGGAATTTCCGTCAGATTTATCTCCAGTTTCCTTATTTTACGAAGGATCTGGACGAATGTTCTACTTTATCCGATAAACTAATGTATGCACTGAAGAATATGAACAACTGGAACAGAATGCCCGATGCGCTGAAAGAACAGGTTTTCAGCCATCTTGACCGCCTTGCCGCCAAGGCTCACCTGTCTGAGGGTGACCGTATCGCTTATGATAAGGCGGTGGACCGTTATAACGTGAGCCGTATTGTGGAAAATGATATCCGTGAACAGGCTGTCGCGGAAGGAAAAGCAATAGGAAAAGCAATAGGAAAAGCGGAAGGAGAGGCGGAAGGACGTTTGAAGGAGCGTTTGGAAATCGCCCGTAAACTGAAAGAGAACGGTTTTTCCATAGCGGATATTGTCCGGGTTGCCGGACTTTCGGCGGAAGAAATTGATAAGCTGTAACGGTGTGCACGATTGTACTGCTAGGTGATTTGCTTCTGTTTTGTAGAAAGATGAATAGGTGGGTGGGGTAAATTAAGAATGATGTCAATGTCGGTTTTCTATAGGGCTATCGTATACGATTAGTCTGGTAGTCTGTAGATTGAGTAAATTCATTATTGTAAAACCTTTCTACAAAGAAAAACAAATCATACGTAAGGGCATTCTCCATGTAGCTTCCCCCAAAGAAGAAACTACATGGTGATTGCCACTTTCTTTATTATCTCTCCAAGTACCCGAATACCCCCTCCGCATCGAAACACGGACAAGCCTTCGGGATACTTCCCGGCATATCCCTGTGTCCCCTTATCCGGACACCGGGAAAGATTTTCACCATCCGCATCAGCAACAAAATAAATTGTTCCGTCTGTTCCGGTGTCCGGGTATCTGTCGGACGTCCGTCCGCATCCAGACCGCCCTCATAACAGATACCTATGCTGCAACGGTTCCAGGGGCGGCAGTGCGCACCCACTTCCAGAAGCTTGCGGTGCTGGGTCACACTTCCGTCACGACGGATATAAAAATGATACCCCACCGTGCGGAAACCTCGCGTTTTGTGGTCACGGAGCAGTTGCTCGGCGGTGTAATCCCGGGTGGAGCGTGTGGCGCTGCAATGAATGACGATATATTTCACGGAAGCGGAGGATGCCATCATCGGGCCGTCCTCCTGAGTGAGGAGAGCACGTTCGTTCGGAATCTCTTCCTCACCGATTATCATAGGGAAAGTTTCTTGAATCATGGTTGAATTGAAATAGGGAATTAAGAATTAAAAAGTGTCATGCGATGGGTCAGGGACTTTTTAAAAGAAGTGGTGCAACTGGTTACGCCCAAGGCGGGGAGGGCTGCTATGGCAGCTTGGATAATGGCGTGCAGAATTTGCTTCCAGGTGATTTTCTTTGAATTGTTCATAGGAATATTTGTTTTAAAGGATTTGTTTTTTTCTGTCATTCCGGACAAAGACGAGGAATCTGTGGGCATAAAAATGATTGCATTCAGATTCTTCACTTTGTTCAGAACAACAGTTTCATTTCAGAAAGACAAGTCTTTACGGAAATACAGGTCTACTTCAGAACAACAGTTTTATTTCAGAAAGGCAGATCTTTACAGAAATACAGGTCTACTTCAGAATAACCGTTTCATTTCAGAAAGACAAATACTATCAGACTTCAGAAGTCCGGAAAGTTCAGGCGTTTTCTTCCGTCTTGTCATCCGGTCCGGAAGCCTCTCCCGTCAAGTCCACAGTGTTTTTCCCCGCTTTCAGGGCTTTAACCACCAGCTTGGCGGCCTTTCGGGTAGGGACCAGGTTGAATACGCTGTCTTTCAGCAAGCTGAGGAAACGGGTTCCGGCTTTCCAGCGCACGTTCAGGTCTTCCACATGGATGGCGGGATTGTATGTTTCCAGTGATTCGGCTCCCATGCTGTTGATATGAATGGAGAAAGTGCCCAGATCGCCCATCTGGATGCGTTGTCCTGCCAGAAGCTGCTCCCGCATACAGTCCACCGCTTGGATCAGGACCGCCTGGATGTCGGCACGGTTGTATTTGGAGCCGTGGGTCGAGATATGCTCGGCAAACTTGTCCAGTGTCATGATTTCTGAGTACTGGGCGTTGGCATAAGCCTTTTTGGGAGCATCCTGGTCACTGGGATTGGCACGGAGTGAGATACTGTAGTTGATCATCGTTTTTGTTTTTAAAGGGTTATTATTATCGGAAAAGTGTCAGGTAGGAGCAAGGCGCACACTGCTGCGGCATCCGGTGAAACTTGGGGCAAGATCCGCGGAATCTTGTACCAGGATTTTTGTAATCTTGTGCCGGGTTGCGGCTTCTTCCTTCTGACACTGCAAAGATAACCTCACGTCCGTGCGGCGTGACCCCTTCCGACCCCTTTTGACCCTTTGGGGAGACTGTCCGGGAACTCGGTCAGCGCTTGCGTCATGTGGTGACTTCAGGCGCGGATTTCACGGTTCCCTCTTTATTCTTTCCGCGTAATCCACGTCTCAGAGAGAGAGGAAGAGTTCTCGGACAGTCTGTGGCAGATTTCAGGGGGAATCACGGTTCTCCCAGGTGGAGGTAGACGAGTTGCAACTGGCGGCAGGTGAAGGATTTCTGGCAGGGATGGTATCCCGTGGCTTCCAGGGCGTGGAGTAACGGTGCGCACTGGGCGATCCAGCGCATCAGATGACGCACGGCTACTTTCGGCGTACTGTCCGGAAAATAGAGAAGGGCTGTTTCGGTCTTATTCATGAATGGTTTCTTATTTAACGTGAGTTTGATAGATGATAATAAAGTTTATCCGGAGTTTTCTGAACAATCCAAATAAACTGCCATAAACGATTTTTGCTATCCGGGAACAACAGCCGCACGGAGCAGCGACGGGGACACAGGGACAGTGGGGACACCCCCTTTTTTCCTCACACACATACGTGTACATATAGAAAGCCGGGTCAGTTCTTGTGATACGTCCCCTTGCCGTCCACACTTACCAGCGCCCCCTGTTTGGTGAGCCGTTTGAGCCAGGTAAGCGCGGTGGATTCAGGTATCCTCCTGTCGTGCGCTTTTTCCAGCAGCAGCCGGCGGGTAAACTCGTCCTCCATTTCGGCAAAGAGCATATTCTTGTCCGCCGTGCTCCGGCGCTTGATAACGGAGGAGGACAGAAACGAAAGAACATGGGTGGCGTGCAGATAAAGCGGCTCCACCAAGGCAAGCACGGCATGAAAATCATCGTCTGTAATCACCATGTTCCAGCGTGGGATGATACGGTCCTTCAGATTATCGGAAGAAATATGCGCGTCAGGTTTCACCAGAGAAGAATCTTCCAGGCTTCGCAGGATGGCGACTATCGACATCATGCGGCACGCATTGACGGCAAGACGGATGACGGAACTGCCCATCTCGTCTCCGTTGATCTTGCCGGAACGATGGAACAGTTTGTCGAACAGGAAGTTGAACTGTTTATGCTGGGCATGGGTCAGCTTCAGGGTAAACAATCCCCGAAGCGTCAGCTCGTCCAGCGTGTTTTTCCATTCGTTGCCCATCAGGCGGAATTCCTCGTCCACATCCACCTCATCCTCGCCAAACTGGTCCGCCCATTGGGTGATGCGTGGCATATAATAAAAGTTCTGGCGGGAGAACAGACCGTTCTCCGCCGTGGGGATCAGGGGCTTTACTTGTGCGGGCGTACCCGAGAGCAACACGGAGAGGTAGCTTCTGCTCACCTCCTGATATTCGCGGTCGGTACGCCGGTTGTAGGACAGGCGGGGGGGGGGGGACGCC
>ERZ780053.881-NODE-881-length-9775-cov-2.03488_pt1 | contig 9775 bp, 6 predicted proteins | sample MGYA00511088_ERZ780053 | MGnify/ENA primary metagenome ERZ780053 (study PRJEB29588, sample SAMEA2150866) | human gut metagenome | biome: human gut; feature: human-associated habitat; material: faeces | place: Denmark | collected 2008/2010 ...
CGTCCCCCCCCAATACAGCAGCAACCGCACCACCGTGAAGGTACCCCGCACCTATCAGATGAACACACGCCTCAGCGTAGGCACCGCATATAAACAACCTGAAGACGGAAACGAAGGAGAAGAAGGAGGCGAAGCTTTGAACACTCTCCCTTGAGATAACCAAGAGTACGTATCCGAACGCTTACTACCATGCGCACCTGTAGACTTAGTACAACGCTACCGTCAGTATCAATCCCTGGCAGGAAGGTACGAACAGCGAAGGAGACGCAGGGATGGAAATTTGATTAGGAATATGCTTGCAGGATCCGCCAAAAGCCATATCTTTGCAGCACAAACTAATTAAAAACACCGTACAGAAGTTTATGAGCCATACTATTTTTATTTATGCAAGCATTGTCTTAGTAGTGCTTATCATTTTAGGCGTCGTATTTACGATTATTACTATGCGCCGTTTGCACAGTACACAAAAACAGTTGCAAAAACAGGATAAAGCAAGTACCAAGGAGAAAAAATACGACTGGTATGGGCACTAATCATTTCATATTCATACAAGAATTACCTCCTGAGCAAAATATTGAAACTCAAGGGGCATTCGATTATTCCAGATTAAAACCTGTATAAAAATACTGTTGTAAAACACCTATTCCCGAAGTACACCGAAACACGGAAATCGCTACATTGCGACATGTTTAACCCCCAATTAAAATTGCAAGGTTATGATTATCGGAGTACCTAAGGAAATCAAAAACAACGAGAACCGTGTAGGAATGACCCCTGCCGGAGTAGCCGAGTTGGTGAAAAGAGGTCATACAGTGTATGTACAGGCATCTGCCGGTGCAAACAGCGGTTTTCCTGATGAAGAGTACATTGCAGTGGGTGCGAAAATGCTGCCAACCATCGAAGCTACGTATGCCGCAGCTGAAATGATTGTGAAGGTGAAAGAACCTATCGCCCCCGAGTACAAACTGATTAAAAAGGGTCAAGTGGTATTTACCTATTTCCACTTCGCCGCCGATAAAATACTTACCGAAGCCATGATAGAAAGCGGTGGTATCTGCATCGCTTACGAAACCGTAGAGAAAGAAGACCACTCCCTCCCATTGCTCACCCCCATGAGTGAAGTGGCCGGACGCATGGCTACACAGGAAGGTGCCCGTTTCCTGGAAAAGCCGCAAGGCGGAAAAGGGAAATTACTGGGTGGCGTACCCGGTGTCCGTCCTGCACGTGTATTAATTCTGGGTGGTGGTGTAGTAGGAACCAATGCTGCACAGATGGCCGCCGGAATGGGTGCGGAAGTATTAATCACCGATATTAATCTGACGCGCTTGCGCTACCTCAGTGAAGTGTTACCCAAAAATGTAAAAACTCTATATTCTTCTATGCATAACATCAAAATGGAATTGCCCAACATAGACCTCGTGATTGGTTCCGTACTGATTCCGGGAGATAAAGCGCCACATCTGATTACCAAAGATATGCTGAAGATGATGAAACCGGGAACCGTTCTCGTAGATGTTGCCATAGATCAGGGCGGATGCTTTGAAACCTCTCATCCTACCACCCACAGCGAACCGACGTATGTAGTGGATGACATCGTGCACTATGCGGTAGCCAATATTCCGGGAGCAGTACCATTCACTTCAACTATGGCACTGACGAACTCCACACTACCTTATACCGTGGCATTGGCAGACAAAGGCTGGCAAAAAGCATGTAAAGACGATCCCGCTCTGGCACTGGTACTGAACGTAGTGGAAGGTAAAGTTACTTATAAAGCTGTAGCGGATGTATTTGGACTGGAATATGAACCGATAGAGTGGTAATAGCTACGAGCTACAAGTTACGAGCTACGAGTGGCTGCGCTATCATGCTGCAAAGTACTTGTAGCTCGTAGCTCATGCAACGTCGGTTGAATTGATCGGCACGTTATTTTATGTTCCTTTTTTCTCTCTGTGATTCTTCACGGCACGATCAATGTGTTTTGGAAAACCAATCCTTAAACTCCTGCACACGTGCCTTGCTTACCAGCACTTTTTCATCCGAGACCTTACAACGAAGATTAATAGACAGACGATTATTGAACCATAAATCAATATCCTTGATAGCCTCACGGGAAATAAGAAATTGCCGGTTGACACGAAAGAACAGGGATGGGTCGATACACTCTGTTATTTCATCCAACGTTTGTGGAAATGTATATTCCTTACCATCGGCAAGAACAACCTTCACTTTACAATCCTGAATATAAAACAGTAGAATCATATCCACTGAAATCGGTAGCAACTTGTCACCCTTCACCGGAATGAGAAAATGCGTTTTATAACTTTCCTGTTTTTTCAGCGAATGAATTAATTGCAGCAAAGCATTGTCAGGAGATTTCCCTTGTTCCGAACCATGCAACTGCTCCAACTTATGGAAAGCCTTTTCAATATCACTTTTGCCAATAGGCTTCAATAAATAATCCACACTGTTCACCTTGAATGCACGAAGAGCATATTCATCATAGGCCGTAGTGAAAATAATAGGGCAGGTAATATCTACATGACCGAAGATTTCAAAAGCTGATCCGTCAGCTAAATGAATATCCATAAAGATCATGTCCGGCACAGAGTGCATGGCAAACCAATCCAATACAGCTGCAATACTGTCCAAAGTAGCTTCTACTTCCACTTCCGGCTTTACTTCCTGTAACAAAGCTTTCAGGTTGCGAACCGCTGCTTTCTCATCTTCTATAATAATTACTTTCATGAGGCACTCGATATTAAAGGAATACGTATGGTAAACTGCTCGTTCTCGCTGATTTGTATCTCCCGCTTGTAAAGCAAATGATAGCGTTTTGCAAGATTTGCCAGTCCTATGCCAGTTCCGGTAGTAGCAGTCAGTTTAGGCTGCACCGGATTGGTAACGATTAATTCTTCCTCTTCGGTATAAATACGGATATTCAATGGATGCCTGTCGCTTATTTCATTATGTTTCACTGCATTCTCTATCAGCATCTGAACTGCCATAGGAGGCAAATAATAATTGGCATATTTATTATCAATACAAATATCAAAAGAGAGATTATCTTCAAAGCGCATCTTCAACAAAAAGATATAGGCCGACACAAATTCTATTTCATCCTTCAAAAACACACTTTTCGAATCATTTCCCTGCAAGGTGTATCGCAAAACACGGGAAAGTTCCTGAATGTATTCCTGTGCTTTATCCTGATCTTCACGTACCAGTGACCGAAGAGTATTCAGAGAGTTAAAAAGCATGTGCGGATTCAATTGATTCTTCAAAGCCTCATATTGGTTCAGGATATTCTCGGCCTGCAACTGCTGGTTTTCTATAACAACTTCCTGCTGGCGCCGGATGAGATAGGATATATAGCAACTTCCCGATACGGTACAGGTTATTATAAAATCACGCAGAGGATGCAGATAATGATGTACCATGGCATCAATGGCCGGAATATCGAAAGTGTGATGAAAGAATACAAAACATTTCCCTAACAAGCTGCTTAAAATCCAAGTCAGTATCAATGACAATATCATCTTCTGCCAGGTGATTTTTACAGCCGGCTGATTAAAGTGGAATAGCAAGGTATTCACCTCAAACAGAATCACAAGAGAAATGAAAGTGAAAAACACTTCGCTTACCACATCAGCAGGACTCATGCACGGAAACAGTGTCTGGCTCTCGAAGACATCAAAGAGAGAAACCAATTCCGGAAAATGAATTAATGTTGCCACGGAAATGGAAACGATGAGTATGAACAGGGTATACCGGTTTTTCATGCTTGCAGTATTTTACCTACAAAGATACATTTTATTCTATCACATCCTTATCTTTTCAAAGATAAGGAATCTTACTTTTCAGCAGAAGCCTGCTCTTTCATAATCCTTGCCGTGACGTACATGCCGGGACGGAATTGGCTGTCCACAGTATCTACCTTGGCGTAGACTTCAACAGAACGTGTATCTTCATCCACTTTCTGCCCGATAGATATCAAAGTAGCCTTAAATACAATTTTGCCCATTCCGTTTACACGAAATTGTACCGGATTTCCCACTTTCATATCTGCCAAATCCTTTTCATAGGTTGTCAATCTGAGTAAAGTCCGGCTTTTATCTACTATTTCACAAAGAGCATCTCCTACATTCATATATTTACCGACATTCATTTTCACATCTGCCACATAACCACTGATCGGAGCTTTAATCTGCAAAAAAGGTTGAATCCCCTCCTTTAGCAGGACTTCAGGTTCAACTTCCAGTAATTTCAACTGTGCAGCTGCCGCTTCTACACGGCTCTTCATTGAAAGGTAATCTGCCTTGCTTTGCTGAAGTTTCTTTTGGGAGGCAGCTTGTTCGGCAGAAAGAGCTTGTTGGCGAAGATATTCTGCTTCCAGAAACTCAGCCTGTGCATGACTGTCCAGATATGTCTGTTGTAAAGTTATAAAGTCGGGATTTTCCAGAGTAGCCAATACACTCCCTTGTCGGACTGGTTCGCCGGGCAACAAAGAAGTACTCTTAATAACCCCGCCCATCGTAAGTGAAACTGTCGCCATCCGTTGCGGAGGAATAACCATTGTACCGTTAAATGACACCTGATTGGGTTTAGAAGTAGCTGAGGTAATAGCATCTACCTGAATGCTATCTGTCACGTTTTCTACTACGGCAATAGCGGTAGCCTCTTCTGCCGGTTGGACTTCTTTGTTCTCGCCGCATGCCGTCAGCACCAGCAGAATTAAGGGGAAAGTTATCTTTTTCATCGTCATCATTCTATTTAAAAAGTTCGTATTCAAGGGCTGCTATATTGTATTGATATACCGTTTCGAGGTATCCGCGACGAATGTCACGCGCCACATTAACGGCTTGTATAAATTCAGTTATATTAGTTTCGCTATGTTGCAACTGCAGGTTAGCCACTTTCAACAGTTCATCCGCTTCTTTCAATGCCGATGTTGTATAATAGCGCAAACTTTCAGACTGGCGGCGCAAACTGGCAACAGCTTCCGAAACCTTGTTATATAGATTCTGTGTATTAGTCTCAGCTTCAGTTCTTGCTATGACGGCAGCCACTTTCGCCTGCTTTATCTTGCTGCGCCGCGGCAAGAAGTAAACCGGAAAGGAAACTCCAACCATCCACGAATTCAATCCTTTCAGTGGAAGGATATCCTGACGTACGTAACCGAAGGACAGCTCAGGAAAAAAACGGCTTCGTTCCACATTCAGTTGTGCTTTGGCCTCATTAGCCTGACTCTGGAAATAATTCATGTGAACTTCCGAAAAAGACGGTGCCTGATAATCTACCGGAAATTGCACCAATGCCGTATCTACCGGAACCAATGGTCGATCTGCATAACAGACCCAATTCAGTCGTGACAAAGCCAGTTTTTCTTCTTCTTGCGCCTGAAAAAGGCGATTCTTCATATCCGCTGCCATACTGGTGGTCATGTTTTTCTCCAGCAGGGTTATTTCTCCCTGATGATAGCGCAACTCCCCCATACGCTGCAATTGCTCAGCCAATTTGTTCTGGTCATTGTATAAAGCACGAAGATTGCAAGCATACAGATAATATGCCCATGCGCGCTTCACTTCTGCAACCACTTCTTTTTCAACAACCTGCCGATAGAAAGCTCCCGTTTCAACCTGCCTGTTCACCAAGGCATTCTTATAAAAAGGAGTCAACAGAGAGCCTAATCCTTGGGTTACTTCCCACTGCTTATCTTTTCTAAGTTCACCATTCAATTGTCCCCATGAATAGTTCATCTCGGTAGAAGACAATTCCAATACTTCTCCCCTGCCCGCCTTTACCTGACGGATTGCCGCAGAAGCTATTTTCAGCCGGGGGTGATTCTGTTTTGCCAGTTCTATGGCCTGATCCATTGTCACTTTCTCCTGAGCTTTCGCCGTAAAGGGCGACACAACAGCCAACAACAGAAAGAAGAACAAGAACTTTTTCGCTGAGAAACGACGTTTCCATACCACTGTATAGCTTACAATCTGATAGAAAACAGGAATAATAAGCAGTGTCAATACAGTAGATACAATCAACCCGCCAATGACTACGGTAGCCAACGGACGCTGCACTTCGGCGCCGGCCGAGGTGGCAATGGCCATAGGAACAAATCCCAAAGAAGCAACCAGCCCTGTCAAGAAGACAGGCCGCAACAGATGAGCGGTTCCACGGGCAATCACCCGTCTGGTAGAAAGAGCATACATAGTTTCTTTTCTTATATCATTAAAGTGATTAATCATTAAAATACCATTGAGAACCGCTACACCGAAGAGCGCTATGAAGCCTACTCCTGCGGAAATACTGAATGGAAGACCGCGCAGCCATAGTGCCAGAATACCGCCAATCAATGAAAGAGGCACGGTAGAGAACACCACCAATGTGTAAGTAACATTCTTGAAAGCGAAAAACAATAGTAACAGAATCAGCATCAAAGCTACCGGTACAACCACCAACAAAGTATTGATGGCATTCTGTAAATTCTCAAATTGTCCTCCATATTCGAAATAGTATCCGGGCTTCAATTGAATATTTTTATCCAGCGTCTTCTGTATATCCTGCACTACTTGCTGAATATCCGCTCCACGCACATTGACCCCGATTACAATACGACGCTTGGTTGCATCCCGGTTAATCTGTAACGGACCATTCACCAAATCAATGGTAGCCACCTCACTGACCGGTATCTGAATACCTTCATTGGAACGGACAAAGAGTTTATCCAGATTCAAATCAGCCACTTTATCCTGATCCAGACGAACCACCAAATCAAAACGACGCTCATTCTCAAAGACTACTCCACTTGCCTCTCCGGCATAGGCTGTACGAATAATAGTATTCAATTCTTCTATATTGATACCATAGCGGGCAATCTTTCCACGATTATACTTTACTACCAATTGAGGCAACCCCATTGTCTGTTCTACAATCACATCCGATGCCCCGGGTACCTTTTCTACAAAAGCTGCAGCCTCTTTTGCCTTCTGATAGAGTTCATGTGTGTCTTCTCCATAAAGTTTAACGGCAATATCTGCTTTGGCTCCTGTCATCAACTCATTAAAACGAAGTTGGATAGGTTGGGAGAAATTAAACTCTGCACGGTCAGATAACGGTTCAAGAGCCTCTTTCATCTTCTCTACCATCTCGGCGCGACTGGCAGCACTGGTCCACTCCTTGAAAGGCTTCATGACAATCATTACGTCGGCATCTTCCACTGCCATCGGGTCTGTTGGAACTTCTGCCGTACCTATTTTTGCTACCACATGTTTTATTTCCGGGAGTTTATCCATCAAGAGTTTCTCCGCTTCATTGGATACTTCAATGCTTTCGCTTAACGAACTACCGGCTGGAAGCGTCATCTGCATGGCAAAATCTCCTTCATCCAACGTAGGAATAAATTCTGCTCCCAGACGGGTGAAAAGAAAGAGAGAAATAACCAGAGCCACAAACGCCGATGCAACAGTTTGCCACTTAAAACGCAAGCAGAATGACAAGGCACGGGCATAGAGTTTGTTTAGTGCTTCAAAGAATTTATCGGCAAAAGTCGGCTTTGTCACAATATGATGTTTCAGAAACAGGGAAGCCATCATCGGAACGTAAGTCAGTGATAAGAACAGGGCACCGATTATGCAAAATACCAGGGTTTTAGCCATCGGCGTGAAATACTTCCCTTCTATTCCTGTCAAAGTCAATATAGGGAAAAATACGATCAGAATGATGAATACGGCAAATGTCGCAGACCGTACCACACTTGAAGCACCTTTCTCTACTTCCGCATCCATTTCTTCTGCCGACAAAGTGCGCCCCTTAAACTTCTTACTGTAAATATGTGCCAATATACCTTCCAATATAACAATGGAGCCATCGACAACAATACCGAAATCTATCGCTCCCAAACTCATAAGGTTGGCAGAAACATTAAAGATACGCATCAGAATGAATGCAAACAGCATGGCTAATGGAATGACGGAAGCCACAATCAGTCCGGCACGTACATTACCCAGAAAAACAATCAATACCAGAAATACGATGATCGCACCTTCTATCAGATTATAGATAACAGTAGAAATGTTACGGTTCACCAATTCAGAACGGTTCAGATAAGGCTCGATGGTAACACCCTCCGGCAATATTTTCCGTATCTTTTCCACTCTTTTCTCCAGTTCTCCGGTTACGACATTGGCATTGGCTCCTTTCAGCATCATGGCAATACCACCCACACATTCGCCCTTGCCGTCCATTGTCATGGCTCCGAAACGTTTGGGTGCTCCGAAGCGTACTGTACCGATGGAATACCATTACGGTTGGCTACTACTATCTGTTCCACATCTTTAATACGGCTTATCATCCCTTCAGAGCGAATATAATAAGCACGATTTACTTTCTCGATATAGCTGCCACCTGTATTCTGGTTATTCTTATTCAAGGCTTCGAATACTTCTCCGATAGTGATATTGAGAGAGAAAAGTACATCCGGATCAACCGCTACTTCATATTGTTTCAGATAACCTCCAAAACTGTTTATCTCAACAATACCCGGGATACCGGACAACTGCCGCTTCACAATCCAGTCCTGAATAGTGCGAAGCTCCATAGCATCATATTTATCCTCATAGCCCGGCTCCACTTTCAATACGTATTGGTATATCTCACCCAGTCCGGTGGTGATAGGCATCATTTCGGGCATACCCAACTCCGAAGGAATCTCACCGTCCACACTCTGTATCTGCTCGTTCACCAACTGGCGGGCATCCAGAGTAGGTACACTCTCTTTAAAGACTACCGTCACCACCGACAGCCCGAAACGGGAGACAGAACGGATTTCAGTGACATTCATGATATTACTCATGGCAATTTCCACGGGCATTGTGATAAGTTGCTCCACCTCTTGTGGGGCCAAGGTTGGTGACACGGTTACAATCTGTACCTGATTGTTCGTAATATCCGGAACAGCGTCTATAGGAAGTGTCAACATGGAATAAATTCCACCAATCAAAAGAAACAAAGTGGTAAGCCCCACAAAAAGTTTCTTCTTTACTGAGAATCGAAGGATAGCGTCGAACATGTTTTATACTTTTGTTTTTTGCACAAAAGTAAACTATCCGAATTATACACAGAATGGCTGTGTGCTGAACCGGCTATTTTTGCCCTTTAAACGGCGATATCCGTCGTTGAAGTGAAACTACCGGCTTACAGTTTATCTCCGAACAGAAAATCTTTCTTCCTCCTATACGCCCATATCAATGCAAGTATCGTAATGCAAAGGTTAAAGATAAATGGAAACTCCTGCGAACGTACATGAAACAATGATTGGAAGAAATCTACGATAAACGGGCAAAGCAGCACGGCCAGATAATTCATTGCCATCACAAAAGCCAGTGCCAGCGTGGTTTTCTGGGGAACAGCCGTATCCACCGTTTTATCATAGATCAACGGTTGAATAACACCATAGCCCAATCCTACCAGTATGCAGCCCGGTATGATCAGCCATTCTTTGGGAGAAATCCATATCAGTGCCAACCCCAGTGCAATACACAGCAGGCTGTAAAACTTCGTCTTTTCCTTCAGATACTTTACAACATGCCCCAGAAAGAAACCGGGTGCCATGATAGCAAGGAAGAAGAGGGAAATCATCATTCCCGAGTTCCCACTGGAAAAGTGATGTTCCTCCATCAGGAACGGAAGGTTGAACGTCACGATCAATACAATATAAGTGGTAAGCCCATAGAAAAGCATCAGTTGCAGCAGATGACGGACATGAATACCATAC
>ERZ780053.882-NODE-882-length-9752-cov-17.8391_pt1 | contig 9752 bp, 7 predicted proteins | sample MGYA00511088_ERZ780053 | MGnify/ENA primary metagenome ERZ780053 (study PRJEB29588, sample SAMEA2150866) | human gut metagenome | biome: human gut; feature: human-associated habitat; material: faeces | place: Denmark | collected 2008/2010 ...
GGGGGGCGGGGGGGGTTCCGCCGGCCGTTCTCGTCCATGGCCTTTTGCACATACTCCACCACGGAGGCGTAATACGCGTCCGCACCGGGGACGTCCCGGCCGGAACGGGCCAGGCCCAGAACCGCCCACTCGCCGCCGATGGAGCCGGTGACGGGGGCGCCCTTGGAAACGATGAAGTCGCCGGTAGTCTTATAGATGTCCTGAGCGTTCAGCTCCGCCAGGCGGGCCTCGGCGGCCAGCAGCACATCGTAGTTGCCCACGCGCTCCTGGAGCTTCTGGCCCAGGGCGTCGTAGGCGGCCCGGGCAGCCTCCACGGCGGCACGGGACGCGGGGATCACGGGCTGGCCGATGGCGTCGATCAGCTTCTCCACATGGGCAACCGCCTCATCCTGGAGCTGGGCCAGCTTCTTCTCGGCAGCCAGCAGCACATCGTAGTTGCTGACCTGGGCCTTGCGCTGGTCGCTCAGGGCGTCATAGGCGGCGCGGGCGGCCTGGATGGCCTCCTCGGAGTCCAGGGTCACGGTGCCGATGGCGGCGATCTTCTGCTCCACGTCGTGGACGTACCAGCCGGTCAGAGGCAGCACCAGCTCAGGCAGACGGGTCAGGACTGCGGCGGTGGTGGAACCGTACTGGCGGTCCATGCCGGAGCGGTAGGACACGCCGCGGTGGGTGGGAATGCCGCCGAAGCCGCCCACCCGGATGGTACCGGTCAGGTCATAGCTATAGCCTTCGGCGGTCTCGGGGATGGTGACGCTCAGCAGCTGGCGAACGGGGTTGCCGCTGAAATCATACTGGCCGAAGGGGGTGCCGGGGTTGGTCTGATACTTGTTGCCCTGGGCATCCAGGTACACCAGGGAGAAATTGAAGTTGTAAACGCCGGAGATCTTCTCCTTGGGGCTTACCAGGTCGTGGAACTGGACCTTTACGGCCTGGCCGGGGACCAGCTCCGCATCCTGGGGCAGGACCTTGCCGTCGGCGTCGATGAGGTCATAGCTGACGCCCCGGGCGGTGATGACCTGGTAGGCGGCCATGCCGTCCTTCTCGATGCGGAGAATGTGGCGGCCGGTGGTCAGGCCCGTAACGGTGACCTGGCCGTTTTCATCCACGGAAACGCCCTGGCTGGTGAAGCCGTTGAAGGTCATCTTATCGGTGACGGTGGAGCGGGCCACGGTAACGGTGCAGCCCTCCTGGGGAGTGAAGCTGTAGCTGGCGCCCTGGGTACCCACATAGAACAGGATGTCGTGCTCGGCATCCAGATACTTCTGCTCGTCCTTGGTGATGTTCACGGTGGGACGGTCGATGAAGGTGTTGGTCTGGATAGAGGAGCCGTCGGCACCCACGGACACCACGAACACGCCGGTGAACTCCGGCCAGATGGCGCTGAAGTCCTTGCCGCCCATACCCTGAACGAAGGTCATGGCGTCATAGGTCACCTGGACGATGGCGGTGCCCGGGTGGTTGGCGGTCATGGTGGCCAGGCAGGAGTTGTTGGCGTCGGGGGTGATGGTCACCACGTCACTGTCGCCGCCGTCCAGGCTCAGCACCTGATAGTGCGCGTCGGGCAGGGCAATCTGGCTGTTCATGAAGCTCTCAATGGCCTGCCAGCTGCGCAGCACGTCCAGCTCGCAGCTCTGGCCCACCTCCAGGTTCTTATAGCCCTGGCGGTTGATGTTCAGATAGATGTTGCCCAGGTCGTACACGTTCTTGTCGAAGCGGTACACGGTATCGCTGCTGAACGCGTCGTCCATGTGCAGGTCGTCCCGGGTCACAGCCAGCTCCTGGCCGCCGGTGAATTTGCCGAAGGTCCAGTAGGTGACGCCGTCGGGATTCTGGGCCCGCAGGAACTGCTGACTGCCGGTCTCCGGCAGGCGGAAGGAGGCGGTCATGGTGTCGCCCTTGGTCTCCTGGGAAACGGGCTCCAGGAAGGTATAGCTATAGTAGCTGCCGAAGGTGCCCATCCGCAGGGTAGAGCCGGCGGGGGCGGTGACGGTGACATCCAGGGCCTTGGGAATGGTCAGAGAGAAGCTCTTGGCGCCGCAGTCCACGGTCTGCTTGTTGGTCATGGTGGTGGTGACAGGCAGATAGCCCGCCGCCTTGTCGCCGATGGGGGTCAGGGTGATCTTCAGGCTGCCGCCCTCCACAAACAGGCAGGCGGTGTGGGTGCTGCCATAGGTGGTGGAGACGCCGGTCTTGGCCTGGAGGTCCGTGCCGTCGGGGCCGGTAACGGTGACGTCGATGGTGTAATCCTTGCCCTCCACCCAGCTGCTGCTGTCGTTGGTGGCATAGATCTCATAGACGCGGTTCAGGGTGAACACGTTGTCCTGATTGGCCTTCACGGTCAGCACCAGGCTACCGTTGCACTGGCCCTCGGCGTTGTAGCCCTCCACCAGATAGTCGCCGGCCGGCAGCTTGGTGTTCATCATCAGCTTATAGCCGTCGGCCTCGGGGGTCACATTGGCCAGCAGGTCCCGGTCTCCCTTGACGCCATCGGCGAAGTCATACAGCTTCAGGGACGCCAGCTGTGCATTGTGCAGGCCCTTGAAGGAGACGTCCATGTCGCCCTGGGGCGCATCGCCCTCCTGGGACACGGTGACGGTGTAGGTGGTGGGGGTGATGGCGGGGGACCACTCGGTGGCCGCCGCCTTGTCGCCGCAGCGGATGGTCAGGACGGTGCCGTTATGGACGGGCACGGTCTCCACCCGGCGGTAGTCGGTGCCGTCGGCGGTGAGATACACCTGGTTGTTCTTGTTGGAGGCGGTGGCCGTCATCCGGATGCCGGTGACGCCCTGGGGCAGGGTCAGGGTGTAGGTGGTCTTGTCTGAGGCGAAGTCGGGAGTCAGGACGCCCTCGCTGAAGGACAGGGCCGCCAGGCTGGTGTCGCTCTGGGTGTTCCAGTCGCCGCCGATGTCCGCGCCGTAGCCGTTGGTGGTGTACATCACGCGGATGATATCCCCGGCGAACAGCTTGTCCCCGGCCTTGATGTCCTTGAACCCAACGTTGGTGAACCAATCGTTCAGGGTTCCCATCCAGCCGGAGGCTTCGCCGCCGTCACCGGCGGACAGGCCGTTGATCTCGCTGATGTAGCCGGACTCCGCGCCGGTCTGGGAATAGGTACCCAGGGCGCTGACGATGCAGTCCATCATGGAGGACCCGGGGGCCAGGTCCACCCACTTGTCCACCAGCGTGCCATCCCAGGCAGCGCCGTTGGCCTTTGCGTAGGTCGTGTTTTCCACAACGACCCGAACCTGGCCGTCGTGGTTCTCTGCTGCCCAGACAGTGGCGGGTACCAGGCTCAGTACCATCATCAATGCCAGCAGCAGAGAAACGATGCGTTTCTTCATATGCATTTTCCTCCTGTGAAAAATTTATGCCCAGCCGTTTCCGGCAAGTCAACGGAGTGTGTCTGCGGCGGAGGAAAAGCAGATACACGCCCGCTGCAAAAACCGCCGGTACATCCCCTGAAAAAGGAGACACCGGCGGCGCATGGATCCTGTCTGCGCCCAACGAAGATAACGCCCGCCGCGCTGAATGCCCTCCGCTGTGCAATTCTCCTGCCTCGCGCCGTGGAGCCGATGGCTCCTCGTTTGCATCCTACCTTCTCAGGGGACTGCCCTCAATGGCGGACTTTCGTCCCGGCGGCCAGGGCCGCTTCGGTGCATTCTTGCGCCCACAGTGCCGTTCGCGTGGGGTTCTTTCGCCCCGTTTCTTTCAGGCTGGCACCTGGCCGTTTTCCGGCCTTTGCGGTACCCGCCGCACAGCATCCTCGGACATGATTCGATTATCCGGCTCTGCGTTCTCGCAGAGTCATTCTTATCATACAGCATCCGGCAGGAAAAGTCAACGGTCCGCCCCATGCAAAACGGCTCTGTATTGCAGGACTACAAAAAACCGCCGCAGCGGCGCGGAGTCCCCTTGTTTTGCCGGAAAAAAAGATGTATAATCAAGGCCAGTGGGACAGGGCGAGAAAACCGCGGGATGCTCCCCGGGAAAGCCTGTCCGCATCCGTCAAAGAAGCAAAGGAAGAGCACTGTCATGGAAATTTTGCACGAGATCAACCCGGCGCTGGAGGCTCTGGCGTACTTAGGCTCCCGGGCCAACGGCCATACCCTGGACCGGCTGGAGGAGCGCTTACAGGCCCGGGGCGTCCGGAAGGCGGAGCCCTTCCATCGGGCCAGCGCCGCCCTGCGGGAGCTGCTGCAGGACCTGGACGCGGAGGTTTCCGTCCCGGCAGAGACCCTGCAGCGTCTGTTCGGCGACATCAAGGGCTTTTCCTACAGCACCATCGGGTCCTATAGTCCGGCTTTTCTGTTCTTCTATCCCATGCTGTCCCGCCGGCAGGACTTTGAGACCCTGATGCAGCAGATGGAGCGCCTGACGCCGGACGAGACGGCGCGAAACATGATGATCTCGCTGAGCCTGGAGGAGCAGTCCGGCCCTGCCGCCGGGGCCGCCGCAAAGCTGGTTTCCCGGGTGCTGGCGCTGACAATCCCCACGGAGAGCCGCCTGGCTCTGCTGGAGATCCACCAGAATTACCGGACTCTGCTGCCGGAGATCGCAGCCTGTCTGCGCCCGGCCATAGCGGCGCTGGAGACGGAGTCCGGCCGCATTCAGGAGATCATAGAGGCCTTCTGCCGGGAGGTGGAGGGCCTGGGGACGGAGAGCTATCTCCGGGAGACCTCCAGCCTGGCCATCACGCCGGAGGTGCATTATCACCTGATTCCCTTTCTGATGGGACCGGATACCAACCTCTCCATGGAGCAGGAGGACGGCAGCGTGCTGATCTGCTGCGGAGTTATGCGGCTGTCGCTGCGGCGCACCCTGGCGGAAAACAGCAGCGCCTCCCAGGTATATGACGCCATCCGGATCATCGGGGACAAGACACGGTTTGACATTCTCTGTTATCTGAGGGATCATCCGGCGGTCTACGGTCAGCAGCTGTGCAACCATTTCGGCCTGGCCCGCAACACCATTCACCACCATATGAGCAAGCTGGTGAATGCGGGGCTTGTTACCTGCCTGGTGGAGGGAAACCGTATTTATTACACCACGGACCGGGAGCACCTCTCCTATTTACTGAACCAGCAGCGGCAGCTGCTGATCGGCGGAGAGGATACGGAGCAGCAGGAAAAATAAAACCGGCAGGAATAGCCAGGTGGTCGTAAAACAGTAAAATCAAAAAATGGCGAAAACCTTGTGTTTTCAAGGGGCGGCGTGACTTCGGTCACGCCGTTTCCTTTTTCATCAGCTCATTCAGAGGGATAAAGCCCAGCCCGTCGTACCTGATATGGATGTGCTGTACCCGCTTGCCGCTGGACTTGTCCGGTGCGTCCACATAGACGGCAGACACCAGCTCGCGCAGCGCATAGCCGTCCAGTTCTTCAATGCCGACATACTTGTGCGCTTTCTGGATGAACTTCTCAATGTTTTCGTTCTGTCGTTCCTGTACTTCAATCTCTTGCTGCAAGGTGATCGCTTCCGCTTCCAACTGCTTCTGCTCCACTTCATAGGTCTGGCTCAGCATATCATAGCGTTCATCTGTTAACCACCCGCTGGCGTTGTCCTCATAAATCTTGATGAATAGCCTTTTCAGCTCGGCAATACGCCGCTCGTTGCTTTCCAGACGCTTTCTGCGGATGCGGATTTGCTCACAGCTTTCCACGCGGAGCTGTTCCTCCATGATCGTGCGGAAATAATCCTCGTGCCGCAGGATATACCCCATAACTACCTGAATGTGCTTGAGAACCAGCCGTTCCAAGACTTTGACGCGAATGAAATGCCCATTACACTTTTCTTTGCTTTTGCGGTGCAGAGAGCAGTCAAAAAAGTCCTGATCGAGATCGCCGTTGTTGGATGAACCGTACAGCATTTTGGAACCGCAGTCCGCACAGTAAACAAGTCCGGAGAAAATGCTGCTTCTTCCCGTGCGGATCATTCGGTGACGCTGCTGGCGGATCTCCTGCACCTTTTCAAACACATCATCGTCGATAATGCGCTCGTGGGTATTGGGGAAGATTGCTCGTTTCTCAATGGAATTTTCTCGTTGCTTCTTGTCCCAAATGGAGTTGGTGTAGGTCTTGAAGTTGACGGTGCAACCTGTGTATTCCCGGCGTTCCAGAATCCTGACAACTGTGCTGTCACCCCAGCCATACGGGTCCTCCGGTTTCTTATTGGGGCTTTTGATCCCCTGCAAGGTTTTGTAGGCAGTCGGTGTCAATACTTTGTCCGCTTTCAGTTGGTTTGCAATCTGCTTTGGACCTCTGCCCTCCATGCACATGGAGAAAATACGCCGCACCACATCGGCGGCAACAGGGTCGATCTTCCAGCGTCGGGGATTGTCCGGGTCTTTCAAATAGTCGTAGGGAACATTGGTTGTCAAAGGAACGCCGCGTTCACCCTTTGCCTTATTGACAGCGCGGATTTTGCGGCTGGTATCTCGCGCATAAAACTCGTTGCACCAGTTTTGATACCCGCAAAATCGTTATCGGTGCTGTTGGGATCAATGGTATCGAAATTGTCATTGATGGCAATATAGCGGACACCGTACTGCGGAAAGGTGAAGTTGGTGTAAAGTCCTGTCAGAGCGGAATTTCTACCTAGGCGGGATAGGTCTTTGGCGATACAGACAGCCACTCGTTCCGCTTCAATTTCCACAAGCATCGCTTGAAAACCAGGGCGGTCATAGGTCACGCCGCTCACGCCATCATCCACAAAAAATGTGGGATTCGGGAAATGGTGCTCCCGTGCATACCGCAAAAGCATATCCTTCTGATTGGAAATGGAATTGCTCTCGCCTTGCAGCTCGTCCTCATGGGAAAGTCTTGGGTAAAGGGCGGTAATTGGTTGTTGGTTGGTCTGTCTTAACATAAAATCCTCCGTTTCCGACAGCCAGCCCCACTATTCCGTACCTTGATTGTACCACATGGGGCGGCTGTCTGTATAGCGGCAAAAGCGTCAAATCTGCTTCTTTATGGTCGGTCAAATCGCCGTTTTTTGTGTAGCAGCTTCCGCTTCCAGCACTTTCATCATCTTGTCGGCTGCGGTGTCGGTTGCGCCCTGCTTGAAGAAGCCGGAAACGGTAAGGACGGAGTTGCCCATGCGGATTTCCGTTACACAGTCCGGGCGGCGGTCTGTTTTGGTGGTGCTTGTCTGTTTCGTTTCTGTCATAGGCTCTCCTTTCGCTGCTTCATCAGTTGCTTTAAGCGTTCCAGCTTTTCCTGTGCGGTTTCCTTTCGGAAGTTGCTGCCCGTGAAGCGGACGGGGGCGCACATGGAAGTCAGCCTGTCATAGATACGGGCGTGGGGCGTGTCCTGCGGGTGCTGCAATTCCTCCAGCGTGAGGTTGGTCGTGGCGATCAGCGGCTTGCCGCTTCGGTAACGGCTGTCAATCACGCTATAAACCTGTTCCAGCCCGTATTCTGTCCCTCGCTCCATACCGAAATCATCAAGTATCAGCAGGGGGTAGCTGCAAAGGCGGGAAATATATTCGTTCCTGCCCTCAAAGCTGGCGGCAAGGTCACCCAGTATCGTTGCAAAGTTTGTCATGCAGACGGCAACCTCTTTTTCCATAAGGGCGTTGGCGATACAGGCGGCAAGGTAGCTTTTTCCCGTCCCCACGCCGCCCCAAAACAGGTAGCCGATATTTTCAGCCTGCATGGTTTCCCAGCTCTCCACATAAAAGCGGGCGGTTTCGGTCTGCGGGTTTCTGCCGTTGTCATGCTCAAATGTCCAGTTCCGCATAGCAGGGTCGGTAAAGCCCCGGCGTTTCAAGTCCTCCACTGTTTCAAGGTGCTTCTGTCGGCTTTCGGCGGCTTGCTGCTTTTCACGGGCTGCCCGCTGGCAGTCGCAGTCTGTTGGGTGGCGGTCACGCCCGAAACAAGTCTTTCCCTCTGCAAAATAGGCTTCTTTGGGCGTATGGCACTTACCGCAGTATAAAAGCCCGTCCTCGCCTGTGTAGTCCTCCGCTTCGGCGGTAGTGGCTGTAATGTCCGTAATCATAGCTTCAATCTCGTTTTTCATAAGCTCTCGCCCTCCTTGCATGAATAATCGGGTATGCCCTGTTTCGGGGCAGCCTTGCCTTTGGCAGCGTCCTCCTGCGCCCACTTGTAAATGGTGGCTGCATGGCTGTGGTACTGCTTCCCGGTGGAAGCGATATGGCAGGAAAGCCGGTCAATATAATACTCCCACTTGTCGGGCAGCTCTGTTTTCAGCCCGGAAAGCTCTGTATCGGTCAGTATCACATTGTTGTATCTGCCATAAGCGGCGGGGGCGGGGTGTCCCGTTTCTCCCTCTCTCTCTTTTTCTATCTTTATCTCTTTCTCTAACTCTAACTCTATCTCTGGTGGACGAATGTCAGACAAATGTCCGCCTTTTGTCCGGGACGGTAAAAGTGCCTTGTTTTCCAGCCTTGCAGCCCGTTTCCTTTCGGCTTCGGTAGAGGACTGTCCTATCATCAGTTCAATGTCGGTCATATAGAAAGCCCCGCTGTCAAGCTGCTCCACAAGCCCCAACTGCCGGAAAATCTCTAAAGCCCTCTCAACCGTCCCTATCTGGTGGCGGGTCAGTGTCGCTATCATCTGCGCTGTGTAGGGGATATGCTCGTCAAGCTGCAACTTCCCGCCGTTTTTCAGCGATTTTAAGTACAGCTTCAAGAGGATATTGGAATATAAAATTCCGTCTTTCATATCTTCCAGCAGCACAATGGAGTCGCTGTCAAAAAAGTTCTCTTTCAGCTTGAGGTAGTAATACTTGCGGTTATCTGCCATTGTCCCTGTCCTCCTTTTTCCGGCGTTTGGAGTAGTAGCGGGGGCAGAGTATGATAACCGCCCGGAAGCTCTGCTTGCAGCTATGGGTACAGCCCCGGCAGAGGTCGTTGTATGTGATACGGTCGCAGGTGGTATTTCCGACTTTTACTTGCCGCAGGAAAAAAGACCATTCCAGCCGCCGTTTCTTGCTCATTCTTGGCATGGGTGCGCTCCTTTCTGCCGTTTCCGCTGGTGTGGCGGTATCGGCGGTAATTCTGTATCATCTCGGTATCATTTTCGGGGTTTTTCTGCCCTGTAAGCCCGTTAAAAAATCCTTTGGTATTGCGGATAGGGTACGGGGCAGCCCCCTTGTTCTGTATGGGTTCGGGTACATTTTGGGGTGGTTTTTATCGCTCCTGTTCCTGCCTTTTCACAGGCTTGCGCTCCCGGCGTAAAATCTGGTCGATATTGCCCTTGACAGTCTGTAAGCGGCGGTATTCCTCCCGTTTTGCCCGGTAATCGTTGTAGCCGCTGTTTTTCTCTTTGATAAGGCTTTCAATCTCTGCTTGCAGGGCTTTATAGCTCGGCAGCTTGGAAATGCCGTTCTCCCTGAAATAGCGGGCGGCTGCGTCTGCTATGATAAAGTCGCTTTCGTGCTTCTGTCGGTAGGCTGCTTTTGCTTTGGCGTTTTTCTGCTGTTTCAGCCCGTCCCGGACAGGGCGGGTCTTGGAATAGGCAAGCACCTGCCGTTGCAGCTCCTTTTTCCCGTCCAGCGTCTTTTCCACCTGCTTCAGCTCTGTAAGGCTTTCCCGCATGGCGGTATAGGCGGCAGAACAGGCTTCGTCCAGTTCCTCCGGGGAAGAAAAGCCGTACTGCTGATAGGCGGTAACGGTAGCTGCCATTTGCTTTAGGTTGTGCTTTGCCGCCCAGCGGTCATAGCCCACGCCCTTGCCCTCGGCTCGCTTGGCTTCCCGGTCAACCATGCGCTGCAAGGTGTTGTCTGCCGGGGCGG
>ERZ780053.883-NODE-883-length-9744-cov-3.82186_pt1 | contig 9744 bp, 8 predicted proteins | sample MGYA00511088_ERZ780053 | MGnify/ENA primary metagenome ERZ780053 (study PRJEB29588, sample SAMEA2150866) | human gut metagenome | biome: human gut; feature: human-associated habitat; material: faeces | place: Denmark | collected 2008/2010 ...
CATTACAGCTCGGGGCGGCGGGCCGCCATGCGGAACAGGTACGCCGACGGCAGCCGGACAGCGTTCGACGTGGTTTCGGGGCAGTCCGTCGACCGGGTAAATGTCAGCGCCGACCAGTCGCACGACCTGGGCAATGGCTGGGGCATGACCTACGGGGGCATCTTCAGCTGGGCGGGCGACCACGACTACCAGCGATACACGCTCTGCGAGGGCGACATCGCCACCGTCGATACCGATTCGCACCTCGACGAATACACGGGCAACCTCTACGCCGGGGTGAGCAAAGAGTTCGCCAAGGGGAGTTTCTCGCTGTCGCTGGCCGGGGAATACTACCGCGCGGGGGACTACGACAACTGGTCGCTCTACCCGCAGGCGACCCTGCTCCTGACACCCGCAGAGAAACATCTCGTACAGATTTCGCTCTCGTCGGACAAGACCTATCCCTCGTACTGGGAGATGCAGCAGTCGACCTCCTACATCGACGGCTATTCGGAGATCCGGGGCACGCCCGGACTGCGGCCGTCGAAAAGCTACAACGGCCAGGCAATGTACATGTATAAGCAGAAGTATATCTTCATGCTGTTCTGGAACGAGATGCCCGACTACTTCGACCAAACCGCATGGCAGGCCCCTGATCGCCTGGCATTGGTCTACCAGACGCTCAACTGGAACACCAACCGCCAGTGGGGCGCCAACGTCATCGTACCGCTGCGCCCGGGCAAATGGCTCGATTCCCGGCTGACGCTGACCGGGATGCGGATGACCCAGCGCTGCGACGCCTTTCACGACCTGGCGTTCGACCGCTCCAAATGGCTGGGGGTGGTGCGCATGGACAACACGATCCGTCTGAGCCGCAAACCCGACCTGACGCTCGACCTCTCGGGCTACTATCAGAGCGCGGCCATCCAGGGGACTTACGACGTCGCCCCTTCGTGGAGCGTCAACGCGGGTGTCAAGTGGACGTTCGACAAGAGCCGGGCGAGCCTCTCGGTGCGCTGCAACGACATTTTCGAAAGTTCGCTCCCGTTCGCCAAAGTCCGTTACAAGGGACAGTACCTCGACATGGATTCCGGCACGTACACCCGTTCGGTGACGGTGCATTTCTCCTACCGTTTCGGCACATACAAGGAGAAGCGGCACAAGACGGTCGACACGTCGAGGTTCGGGCATTGACCGGATCCCGCAGGGCACGAAAAAAGGGCCGTCGCAAAAGACGGCCCTGTACTCGGAGCGGGAATCGAACCCGCACGACCATTGCTGGTCACAGGATTTTAAGTCCGGCGTGTCTACCTATTCCACCATCCGAGCCACTGCCTTTCGGCGAAAGGCGTCGGCAAAAGTACGAAAATTTTACGATTCGCCAAAATCTATATAATTTATAATCGTCCCCGTCTGGCCGGGGCCGAACCAGCGGATTTCCGGGTCGCGGCGGAACCAGGTAAGCTGCCGTTTGGCATATCGGCGCGAATTGCGCTTGATAAGTTCCACGGCCCGGTCATAGGAGATGCGTCCGTCGAAATAGTCGAAGAACTCCCGGTAGCCGACCGTCTGCAGGGCATTCAGACCGCGGTAGGGATACACCGCACGCGCCTCGGCTTCGAGGCCGGCGGGCAGCGACAGACCGATGCGTCCGTACAACTCCTCGCGCGGCATGTCAATGCCGACCTTCACGATGTCGAAATCGCGCTTGCGACGCCGCCCAGTCCGCAGGCGGGAGTAGGGCAGTCCGGTTTGCAGGCAGACCTCCAGTGCCCGAACGACGCGCGCCGGGTTGCTGCGGTCGACCACCGCATAATAATCCGGATCGAGCGGCCGACACCGCAGGTTTTCATCGGCCTGCGGCAGGTCGTCCATGCCTTCGCACAACGCCTTGACATAAAGCCCCGAGCCCCCGACGGCAACAACGCAGTCATGCCCGGCGAACAGTCTTTCGAGGCAGGCGAGGGCCTGCGTTTCGTACTCGCCGCAACTCAGGTTATCCGCGAGGTCGTGCGATGCTATAAAATGGTGTTCGACGGCTTGCAATTGGTCTGCCGTAGGCTGAGCCGTACCGATCGGCAAGCCGCGGTACATCTGGCGGGAGTCGGTGGAAAGGATGGGTGCACCGTAGTGCAGGGCGATGCGGATGCTCAGATCCGTCTTGCCCGAACCGGTCGGGCCGACAATGACGACGAGCCGCTTAGTACTCGTCGTCATAATTGTCGTCGCCCTCGAAATCGTTGAATTCCCCCATCACCTCGTCGAAAATCGAGCCTTCGCCCGCGGTGGCCGTCTTCGACGGGTCGTACTGGTCGGGGGCATCCGCCTGGGCGTATATCTCGCGCGGATAGGAGCCGTCTTTGGGCATCTCGTACGCTCCGGTCAGTTCGAGGAAGTAGGCCCGGTCGCCGAACATGTCGAAAAGGTAGATCAGCCGGTCGCGGTTGTTGTGGATGATCTGCCCCAGGGTCACGGTCTCCATCGCCGCAGGAGCCCCTTCCGAGCCGTCGTCCATATCCATGAGGGTGAACTCGCGCAGTTTTTCCCAGCGCTCGTCCGCCGTGAAGAACGACGCCATGCACTCCTCGTATTCGAGCGAGCGGAGGATGAAATTATGGAAATCGAGCAACGTCATGTCGTACGGCACTTCGTAATCGCGCACGAAGTTGTCGTTCTCATCGCTCAGCATCCGGAATCGGAAAACCATTGACATAGCTTGTAATTTTTGCATTTCCTACTACAAAGATAGTACAAAAAGGGAAAATGCAAAACCACAGGCTGCGTCACTTCCGACCGAGGTACCGGGTAACAATGTCGATCAGGTAGTGGCTGCCCTGCGGGTTCTCCGCCCCGGGAGCTACGTAGTCGTGGTGGAATTCCCACCAGAAAGCCCCCAGGTAGCCGCCGGCCTTGATCCATTCGATCTTGCTGCGGATCGAAGAGGGGTTGTCGATGGTCACGAATTCCGTTCTGTCCGGCGAGAAATAGTAGGACACCTCGGCTGCCGGGTCGTACTCCTCCGTCCAGCCGTTTGCGAGCCGGGGCAGGAACTCCTTGTAGGTGATATACGAACCGTAGTCACGCAGCGGCCCGTCGGCTTTCTGCCCGGGCTTCAACCCTTTGTAATAGAACCCATAGTTGGCCAGCCCGAGGCAGAGCTTCCGCTTGTCGAAGACTTTCCAGTGTTCCAGCTTCGACCGCATACGCTCCATCGAGGTGTTGTGCGAAGGGGTGCTGCCCCATACGCCGTCGCACATGTCATAGGACATGATATTTATCCAGTCGACCGCCCCGGCCAGCCTGTCGGCCAGCGCCGGGTCGTACTCGTGGTCGATGCTGAGGGCCGTGGTCAGGTAGTAATAACGCCCGGTGCGTTCCGAGAGTTCGTCGAACCGTTCGCGCAGCAGGGCCATCATGCGGGCATGCAACTCCTTGTCCAGCGTGATCTCCCAGTCCATGTCGATGCCGTCGTAACCGTTCTTTTCGACCAGGCGCACCATATACCCGACAAACCTGGGGATCCGATCCGGATTCTCCAGCAGGGGAAGGAACTCCTGCTGCCCGCCGAAGCACAACAGTATCCTGGCCCCGGCGGCATGCGCCTTTTCGATCATGGAGGGCACGAGCGCCATCTTGCCTCCCTGCTTCAGGTAGTCGAACTGCGTGGCATAGGCGTCGACGGCATCCTGCGGCCGGTCGAAATCCAGCCCGGCCCACTCGGGCGTAGCCATCAGGTAGATGAACTGGAAGGCATCGTACCCCGGGTTCGTGAGTTCCGCCTCGCTCAGGAGGCTCTCCACCGAATAGGCGGCATGTATGAAGTCGGGGATTACGGGGGCCGGTTTGCGGGCATACGATGCAGAGCCGGCGACAAATAACGAAACGACTAATAAGGCGAACTTTTTCATGATAAACCATTTGTTTTATATTCAGCCTCAAATATAATATTATTTATTATAAACACAGCCAAATATAATATTATTTATCAATAAAAAGCACCCAGCATGACCTAATTTACAAACAAGATGTCGTAAGGAATTCGATGACATCCCTGTTGTCGGGGTAATCCGTCAGCCCAGGGGACTGTGCATGGCCGAAATCCACGCGGCGGCGGCAGGCAATGCACTCCGAAACGACGCATTGCAGTCCGGCATCGTGTGCTGCGAGCCAGGCCCCGACCTCGGCGGGTGATTTGTAAAACGAATAATTGATCCGGCTCAACGCCGCGGGAAAGGCCCGCTCTTCGACGGCCACGGCAGCTCCCAGGTCGCGGAACGGCTGCGCCGCTCCGCCCATCGTCAGGAGGGCTTTCTGCTGGCGGTAAGAGTTCCTGTATTTCACGTTCACCTCCGGCATCCGCAGCTGCAGGTCATAGCCCTCGGGCAGGAAAAGCAGCGACACGCTGCGGCAGCCCAGTCCGGAATAAGCCCAGATGTCGTCGGCCAATGCAGTGAGCTGCGCGGGGGTTTCCCGGCCGCCGAGTACGGCGACCGACTGGCGGTTACCGCGCAGCAGGGCGGGAATGCCCGCATACTGCGCCCGGAAATAGCGGTTGGCATTGTCGCTGCCCGTAGCGATCACGGCATCGGGCGATGTGCTGCCGTCGTAAAATTCCACCGGAACCTGCGGGTCGATTCCGCGCAGCAACCCGATGACATATTCCATCAGGACGGTATCTTTGGCCGATGGTTTTACGAGGCACCTGTGCCCTGCGGCGAGCACGCACAGCATATCGAAAAATCCGACCAGCGGGATATTCCCGGCCATGACGACCAGCACGCGCCGGGGTTCGGCGACAGGAACGGGGTAGGGCGCCAGCCACTCCGCCAGCGCATCGCGCCGGAGCATCCCGTCTGCGACGGCTACAACGGCGCGGCAAATGTCTGCGGGCGTAAACCAGCCGTTTTCCCGGCAAGCACGCCCTATTATCTCCCGCGTGCGGGCGTCGTCGCCGAAACCGCGCAGGCGGCACCCAAGCCGGGAAAAGAGTCCGATGGCATTTTTCATGGTGCAAAGATAGCGTTTCGCAGCGGAATATGCACATTTTATCCGAAGTTGTGCTATATTTGCATAGACGGATCTTAAACCGGTAAAGACTATGGAAAGAACATTCAGAGAGGCACTCCGCCACCGCCGCAGCTACTACGCCTTAGCTCCGGAATCGCCCATCGACGACGCACGGATCGAGGAAATCGTGCGTTTTGCCATAAAACACGTACCCTCGGCCTTCAATTCGCAATCGACACGTGCCGTATTGCTGCTTCACGAGCATCACGACGAATTATGGAAAATCGTAAAGCGCACCCTGCGGGCAATCGTCCCCGAAGGGGCATTCGCACGCACCGAGGAGAAAATCGAGCACAGCTTCGCAGCCGGGTACGGCACCGTACTTTTCTTCGAAGACACGGATGTCGTCCGCGGCCTGCAACAGCAGTTTCCGGCCTATGCGGGGAATTTCCCGGTATGGTCGGAGCAGACATCGGCCATGCACCAGCTGGCAGTCTGGACGATGCTGGAAGACGCAGGGTTGGGGGCATCGCTCCAACATTACAACCCGCTCATCGACGATGAGGTGCGCAAACACTGGAGCCTGCCCGGGGAGTGGAAACTCGTCGCGCAAATGCCGTTCGGGACACCCGCAGGCGAACCGGGCGAAAAGACGTTCAAACCGCTGGACGAACGCATCAGGGTGTTCAGATAAAGGGGGCGGAGCCCGGCTTCAGGACAAAAATTCCGCAGAATAGCCCTGAAAAATTTGGAGATTCGGATTTTTTATATACCTTTGCACTCGCAATTGAGAAACATGCCATGCGGAAATAGCTCAGTTGGTAGAGCACAACCTTGCCAAGGTTGGGGTCGCGAGTTCGAGTCTCGTTTTCCGCTCAGGGAATCAGCAACTTACAGAAATGAAGTTGCTGATTTTTTGTTTACCTGCGGCGGGAAAGAGGCAAAAGCGCCTTTCCAGGGGCCTGGCTCCCATTGTCTCTCCATAAAACTCCCCATAGGAAACGTATTTTCCCTCCTGCGTCAAACGATGCGGAACAATGACTTCCGAACAAATACCCCGGCAAGGACACGGTCAATAAGCCCCCGTTATGTCCCTTGCGTCCCCGGGACAAACGCAGGAAACCAGTAACAGTGAAATAACCTGTCCGTCTTACGGATCCTGCGACTCCCCGTCCGGCACGGGTCGAACGTATCGGGATAAAAACTTCGGGCCCGAGGGACTTTTTTTGGCCGTTTGCGGGAAAAAGGGTATATTTGCAGTGTTTCGCAAACGAAATAACCATACAATGTTGCTGAGTGTGATTGAAACGGCGGAGACCTTGGGATGCTCCGCCCAATATGTGAGGAAACTTTTAAGGGAAGGCCGCCTCGCCGGCCAGAAAATAGGGGACTCCTGGATTATAAACGACGATACATTGGAATCTTTCGACAGGAAGGATCTGCGGATGAAAAAAAATGACGTTCCGGATCGGAAATCCAAGAAAGCGCCAAAACAGGACGCGCTGAATTGCCTCTCCTTTTTCTCCGGGGCGATGGGGCTGGACATCGGACTGGAGCAGGAGGGCATCAACATATTACTGGCCTGCGAAACGGATAACGCATGCCGCCGGACGATCGTCGCCAACGAACCCGGCATCGGCCTGATCGGAGATATAAGGGACTACACGGCCGGGGAGATCCTGGAATATGCCAACCTCAAAGAAAACGGGCAGGTCGACATCATCGTCGGCGGGCCGCCCTGCCAGGCATTCAGCACGGCCGGGAAAAGGCTCGGCTTCCAGGACGAGCGGGGCAATGTCTTTCTGAAATACATAGAAGTCATCCGGGAGATACAACCGCAGTACGCCGTAATAGAAAACGTAAGAGGGTTGTTTTCGTCCGCACTTTCGATAGACATCGACGATGAAATTACCCGCAGCTACGACATCAATTGGGCAAAGACACCGGGGTCGACACTCTTTTATATCAAAAAGAAGCTGGAAGCCGCAGGTTACAACGTAACTTTCAACCTTTACAATTCGGCCAATTTCGGCTCCCCGCAAATCAGGGAGAGGGTCGTCATAACATGCACCAAATCCCCGAACCCGGTTCCGTACCTCCGTCCCACCCATTCGAACGAAGAGGTATTCGGGCTTGAAAGGTGGAGGACTTTCAGGGATGCAGTAGCCGGATTGGATCCGGCCCGATGCGACCACATCGACTTTTCCGAGAAGCGGCTGAAATACATAAAGATGCTGAAACCGGGGGAAAACTGGCGGAATCTGCCCAAAGAACTCCAGCCGGAAGCCATGGGAAACTCCTACCATCTGGGCGGTGGGAAAACGGGCTTTTACCGAAGGCTGGACTGGGATTCGCCGTCCCCCACGGTAGTCACCCATCCCGCCATGCCCGCAACGGAATTGGCGCACCCGACGGAAAACAGGCCCCTGTCCATACAAGAATACAAAAGGATTCAGGAATTTCCCGACGATTGGGTGATCGAAGGCAGTTTGCTGGACAAATACAAGCAAATCGGCAATGCGGTTCCCGTCGGGCTGGGCAGGGCAATCGGCAGGACAATCGCCGCCCACCGCCAGGGAGTCGAAACGGCGGCACCGGAAGGCTTTCCTTATTCCCGCTACAAGGGCACATCGGATCATGAATTCGAAACCGGAATTTTATCGGGAAAACGAAAAAAAACATCGTCCCAGTTGACGATCGAATTCGATTAATCCGTAATTTTAAAACAAAAAAGCCATGACGGATGCATACAGATTCGACGAATCGAGTACGGAACAGGCAATCGCCTATGCCAAAATATACGCCGGGGAAAATTATTCCCCCGCCATGGAGACCGTCCTGAAAGTCGCCTTCAGCGAAAAACGCAACTTGCCGACGTTCCGCCTGAAGAGTTCGGACACCATACTTCTATCCGGCTACATGAAAAAGTGGGTGGGAGCATACTTGGCCGGATATAACAACAGGCCCTCGGTCAGAACCGGGAATTGCTCCGGGACACATCCGGATCCGATGGCAAAAACGATCCTCAGAGCCAGGATATCCGGGCTCGAGGATAATCTGGCCGATAAAATAGTGGCCGGGCACTCCCTGCTGATGACAATCGAAAACAATATCGGCGAGTTGCTCGAAGAGTACCTGTCCGTAAAATTATCTCCCCTGGGGTGGTATTGCTGCTGGGGGAGTACGATCGACGCGGTAGACTTTTGCAAGGCAGACGGCTCGCTGCTGCAGATAAAGACAAGCGACAATTCCGAAAACAGTTCCAGCAGCAGGGTCAGGCAGGGCACTCCCATCGGAAAATGGTTCCGCAGATTCTCGAGGCGTCCGGGAGTATATAACTGGGAGTCGCTCAACAGGATGCTGGGACGGCCGGGATATGTGTCCGAGTCAGACTTCCGGGCCTTCGCGGAAAAGACCATAGCGGCAAACCCGGCCTGCATATATATAGCCGCCAACCACCTGTTGAACAGGCCCTGAGATATACCGTCCCGCAGGTGGATGCACCCAAAAATTACCCGGAGCGCTTGCCCGGGTAATTTTCATTCCGGATCGCGGGGGCGGGCTATTTCCCCAGCCGGTAAGCGGTGGGGGTCATGCCCGTATGGTTCTTGAAGTATTTCCCGAAAAACGACTGGTTGGGGAAATTCAGGTAGTAGGAGATCTCCTGGATGCTCATCGTGGAGTATTTCAGCAGGTTTTTGGCTTCGAGCACCACATAGTCGTCGATCCACTGCACGGCCGTGCGCCCGCTGGTCTTGCGGATGATCGTCGTGAGGTATTTGGGCGTCAGGTTCAGCTGGCCGGCATAGAAACCGACCGAACGCTGCTGCATGTAATGCCTGGCCAGCACTCCCATAAACTGGTTGAAATATTCCTCGTTGCGGCTGCGCGAAGAGGCGTCCGACGCCCCCGTCTCGACATGCCGGGCGATGATCCGGCAGACCTTGTAGGCCAGTGTCCGGATCATCGAACGTATGATCTCGGCGGAGTAGGGGTCGTTGTGCTGCCGTGCCCCCTCGATGCGGATCCCGTCCAGCGAACGCATGACCCCGTCCCACTCCTCGTCGTCGAGCGGCAGGCTGGGGTGCTTCTCGACCTGCAGGAAAAGCTGTGTCAGCAGTTTGAGGTCGATATTGATCCGTTGGATGAACTCCTCCTCGCAGAGAATGGCATGCACGCTGGCGTCCTCCACCGACTCGACCTGCAGGATGCTGCCGGGCAGGTGCACGAAAAGCGTCCTCTCGCCGATCGTGTGCCGCGTCACGCCCGACGTGGAGACAATCGAACCTTTAGAACAAAAAATGATCGCAAAGGCATTGAGACGTGTCGGATACCGGAACAGGTCGATGTTGAATTCATCCTTCACATTGACACGCGAAGCGATCAGGCATCCATCGTAATAGAGGTCTTCCGGCCTGCGGCCGCAGATGTCGAGCAAAGTGGCGAGCGAGAAGCTCTGAATCTCCTTTTTGTTCATTTTACCGATAATTATGCGGACAAATATACGCAAATCCCGGGAGCTTTTCACTGAATAGTACAAAATCGAACCAATCGACGAATTCATCCGACACGATGGTCTTTTCTTACGGCCGCTAAAACGGCAACTTTGCATCGAAAAATACGGAACTGATGAAACAAACGACTTTTTGCGCAATACTGCTGTTAGCGACAGGTTGCACTTCACCGAAAAAGCCCCATACGGCCGATCCGCTGCGTGTGGGCACCATCGTCGTCACCCCCACGTCGGACATCGACGCC
>ERZ780053.884-NODE-884-length-9730-cov-2.98563_pt1 | contig 9730 bp, 7 predicted proteins | sample MGYA00511088_ERZ780053 | MGnify/ENA primary metagenome ERZ780053 (study PRJEB29588, sample SAMEA2150866) | human gut metagenome | biome: human gut; feature: human-associated habitat; material: faeces | place: Denmark | collected 2008/2010 ...
CGAGTGATTGTCCACTATGATGATGTTGAATGGAAAGCGTGTTTCTTGTGAGAGTGCCGACCGGATGGCATCGTTAATGGTACGGGCGCGGTTGCGCACGGGGATGATGATGGAGGCTTCGTATTCGAAATTTCCTTTCTTTACATCCGTTTCCACATACATAGGTTCAAGGAGGGCATCGATGGCTTTCAAGTACAGTGTGAACACTTCTTCCATTTCTATTTGTGCTTCCCTGTTGCGGGGATTTACGTAGTCGAATTGCTTTTCGCCGGACAGGCGGGGGGGGGTTTTTGTTTTCTGTTTCCGTATAAAGATATTCGTTGATATGTACCAGATGAGAATGGAGGGTAAGGAATAGGCGCAGTTCATAAAGGGCGGCATACTTTCTTTCCTCTGTCATTTGGAGGCTGGCGAGGATGAATTCCGTTCTGTTGAATATCAGTAGCGGACCGAAGTCGAAATCATCACGCACACTGCCAGGTTGGTAGTCGTTGACGGGATGTTTCTTCTTTTCTCCGTTTTTCCATTCATGATGGTCGGCATAAACCATGCCGCATTCTCTGTCTTGCAGGAAGTCAGTCATGCGTTCCAGTGCCTTGTAAGCCAGTTCCAAAGCAGAAGTTTTGGTGTAGAGCAAGATATAAGGTGTGTCTGCCTTTTCAGCAATCATCTTCATTGTCTTAGAACTGGTTAGTGAATCAACAGGTAATATTTCGCATCCATCGGGTGTGGATAATGTCTTGTTGGGTTCAATGTTCAGCAGATAGATTTTGTTGACTATGCTACTTTCTTTTAGAGCATGGATTGTCTGTTCTGCCGCTGTGCTTTCCATATAAGGAATAAAGCAATTAATTGTTTTTCTCATTGTTAAAAAGTATTTCTCACGGCAAAGATAGGTAATATATCTTATTTTTTCTCTACCTTTGTACGCTAATTGTCTTTTAAATATAAATGGAAACTCCGAAAACAGCATTACTTGGCAGGACATTGGATGAGATTCAACAGATTGTGAGGAATCTGGGAATGCCTAAATTTGCCGCAAAGCAGATTGCGTCTTGGTTGTATGATAAAAAGGTGGAAACGATAGACGAGATGACCAATTTGTCATTAAAGCATCGCGAAGCGTTGAAAGAAGGGTATGAGGTGGGGGCATCTGCCCCGGTGGAAGAAATGCGTTCGGTAGACGGTACGGTGAAATATCTTTTCCGTACGCCAACCCGTAATTTCATTGAAGCGGTTTATATACCCGATGAGGACCGGGCTACTCTTTGTGTTTCTTCGCAAGTAGGATGCAAAATGAACTGCAAGTTCTGTATGACCGGGAAACAGGGTTTTACAGCTAATCTGACAGCCAATCAAATATTAAACCAGATCTATTCTATCCCCGAAAGGGAAAAGCTGACTAATCTTGTTTTCATGGGTATGGGAGAGCCTTTCGACAATTTGGACGAGGTGTTGAAAGTGCTTGAGATCCTGACTTCAGAATATGGTTACGGCTGGAGTCCGAAACGCATCACTGTTTCTTCTGTGGGTTTAAAGAAAGGACTGGAGCGCTTTCTGAATGAAAGTGATTGTCATCTGGCTATCAGTATGCATACTCCGATCCCTTCGCAACGAAGGGATTTGATGCCCGCCGAGAAAGCTTTCTCCATTACGGAAATTATTGATATATTGCATAATTATGATTTTAGCAAACAGCGTCGTCTGTCTTTTGAATATATCGTATTCAAAGGAGTGAACGATTCACTGATCTATGCTAAAGAGATAGTGAAACTCTTGCGGGGTATTGAGTGTCGTGTCAACTTAATCCGGTTTCATGCTATTCCTGATGTTGATTTAGAAGGGGTGGATATGGAAGCAATGACAACTTTCCGTGATTATTTGACGCAACATGGCGTATTTGCCACCATTCGTGCATCAAGAGGAGAGGATATTTTTGCCGCTTGCGGAATGTTGTCTACAGCTAAACAACAGAAAGAGAAAGGTGTTACATTACAGTAAACTAAACAATAATATCATATAATTATGAAACGAATAGCATTTTATTTAAGTTTGGTGCTGGTGGTTCTGGTACTGGCTTCTTGTAAGAAGGGACAAAAGAACTTGTTTACCCCCACGTCCAGCGGTAGACCTTACGAAGTATTGGTCGTAGTAAATAAACCTGTATGGGACCGTCCTGCAGGACGTGCATTGTTTGATGTATTGGATACCAATGTGCCCGGACTACCCCAGGCGGAGCGTTCGTTTCGTATATCAAATGTGGACCCTCAGCATTTTGACCGTGTGCTGAAAATATTCCGTAATATCATCATTGTGGATATTCAAGATATTTATACTCAGCCCAAACTTAAGTTTTCCCGTGATGTTTATGCGTCTCCGCAGATGATTATGACAATTCAGGCTCCTAATGAAGACGAATTTGAGGAATTTGTAGCAAAGAACAGTAAAGTGATTATAGATTTCTTTGTGAAAGCTGAGATGAATCGTCAGATAACTTTGTTGAAACAAAAACATAGCGATGTGATTTCCACTAAGGTAGGAAGTATTTTTGATTGTGATATCTGGGTGCCGATAGAACTGGCTAACTATAAAGAAGGCAAAGATTTTTTGTGGGCTTCTACTAATCGTGCTACAGCGGATATGAATTTTGTAATGTACTCTTATCCTTATACAGACAAGGATACCTTTACTAAAGATTATTTCATTCATAAACGTGATTCTGTAATGAAAGCAAATATTCCGGGTGAACGCGAAGGAATGTATATGGCAACAGACTCTATGTTTGTGGATGTGGAAGATATTGTTGTAAAAGGAGAGTATGCGCAAGAAGCTCGCGGATTATGGGAAATGGAAGGTGACATGATGGGAGGTCCGTTTGTGTCTCATGCACGGGTGGATCGTGCTAACGGTCGTGTCATTGTGGTTGAGGCCTTTATTTATTCACCGGATAAATTGAAACGTAATCTGATGCGTCAGATGGAAGCTTCACTTTATACATTGAGATTGCCCAATGAAAGCTTGATTGACGAAATTGTAATTAGTGGTAATATTCCGGAAGAAAAAATAGATACAACAAGCCGGGTAAAGTAAGAAGAGACATTATAATATATAATATAGATGGAAGATAACTACAAGATACGAGTTGGTATTACTCATGGGGATATCAACGGAGTAGGATATGAAGTAATTCTCAAAACTTTTTCGGATCCTACCATGCTGGAACTTTGTACACCCATTATTTATGGATCACCTAAAGTGGCTGCTTATCATCGTAAAGCAATGGATATTCAAACAAATTTCAGTATTGTCAATTCTGCAGATGATGCTCAGCCGGATAAACTGAGCATCGTGAATTGTACGGAAGACGAATTGAAGGTGGAGCTCTCCAAACCGACACCGGAAGCTGGTAAAGCAGCTTTGGATGCGTTGGAGAGAGCTTTGCAGGACTATCGGGAGGGAATGATTGATGTTTTGGTAACTGCTCCTATCAATAAGCATACCATTCAGTCGGAAACTTTTCATTTCCCCGGTCATACAGAATATATTGAAGAGCGTGTGGGGGAAGGACAGAAAGCGTTAATGATTTTGCTGAAGAATGATTTCCGGGTAGCTTTGGTGACTGGTCATGTTCCTGTACGCGAGATAGCACAAGATATTACCAAGGAACTTATTATGGAAAAATTGGCTGTTTTCCATCGTTCTTTAAAAGAGGATTTTGGCATCGACAGTCCGCGTATAGCTGTGTTTTCATTAAATCCTCATGCGGGTGATGAGGGATTGATTGGTACGGAAGAGAGTGATATCATAATTCCGGCAATGAAGGAAATGGTTGCCAAAGGCATTCAGTGTTTCGGACCTTATCCGGCCGATGGCTTTATGGGATCTGGCAACTATACTCATTTTGATGGAATTCTAGCTATGTATCATGATCAGGGATTGGCTCCTTTCAAAGCTTTGGCAATGGATGAAGGAGTGAATTACACGGCAGGACTTCCTATTGTACGCACTTCTCCGGCACATGGTACTGCGTATGATATTGCCGGACAAGGGGTTGCCTTGGAAGATTCTTTTCGCCAGGCTATCTATGTGGCTATGGATGTTTTCCGTAATCGGATTGTCGAAAAAGAAATCCATGCACATCCATTGCGTAAACAGTATTATGAGAAACGGGATGATAGCGATAAACTGAAGTTAGATACCATTGATGATGAAGATTGATGGTGAACCGGTCTAAAATATAATTTCAAGAAAAAGAGTAGAAATGAAATTTGCAATTATATCAGCGGGTGAAGGCTCCCGACTTTCACAAGAAGGGGTAGCTTTACCCAAACCTTTGGTGCAACTGAACGGAGTTGCCATGATTGACCGTCTGATACAGATCTTTGTGCGCAACGGGGCTGATAAGGTGGTCATCATTATTAATAATGAAAGTCCGTTGACAAAAGAGCATTTGGCAAAACTACAGGCGGAAGCGACAGTGCCATTGGAAGTAGTTGTGAAAACTACGCCTAGTTCAATGCATAGTTTTTATGAACTGAACTCTTATTTGAAAGACGATAAGTTCTGTTTGACTACTGTAGATACCATATTCCGTGAAGAAGAATTCTCGACTTTTATTGAAGCGTTCAAACAATCGGACAAAGATGGATATATGGCGGGGGACCGTTTCATAGACGATGAAAAACCGCTTTACATTTCTACAGATGAAGCTTTGAACATAACTGGCTTTCATGATGAGGCCATCTCCGGATGCCGCTATATATCGGGAGGAATTTACTGCCTGACTCCGACAGCGGTCAAGACATTGCACGGGTGTATGGAAAAAGGTATGTCCCGTATGCGCAACTTCCAGAGGCAGTTAGTGGCCGACGGCTTGAAATTAAAGGCTTATCCTTTTACAAAAATTCTGGATGTAGACCATGCCAGTGATATAGTGAAAGCGGAAAACTTTCTGACCGGTAAGGACGAGTAATTTAAAAGATAACATAAAGGAATGAATGTGATTTCAATAATAGGGGTAAGCCGTGGAAACGAATATTCACCCAATCATGTGGACAATGATGCCGCCATATTTAATAAGGTGGTGGAAGAGTTGGGACAATTGGGCTGTGAAGTTGAGGTTTATGCCGAGAAGGATTTCGTGGAGCAGGGTGTCAAAGGAGATATCATTTTTGATATGGCCCGTGATAAAGCAACAATAGCCCGCTTGAAGTCTTTGGAGGATGGAGGTGCGTTGGTGATAAACTCTGCTTACGGTATAGATAATTGTGTACGTAGACCCATGACGGAGCTACTTATAAAAAGAGGAGTTCCTCATCCGCAGAGTTTTATTATTTCCACAGCAGACGAGTATTCTGAAAACTGTTATCCTTGTTGGGTAAAGCGGGGAGACTCTCATGCTATGGTGAAAGAAGATGTAGCTTATGCCACTTGTAAGGAAGAGGTGGAGAATATTCTGGCTGATTTTCGCAACCGTGACATTCCTGTTGCGGTCATCAATGAGCACTTGCAAGGCGACTTGGTGAAATTCTATGGGGTACACGGCACTGATTTCTTTTATTGGTTTTATCCGTCTCCTTGTTCGCACAGTAAGTTCGGTTTGGAAAAAATAAACGGAATAGCCAAAGGGATTCCTTTTAGCGTAGAGGAATTGAAAATACAAAGTGATAAAGCTGCTGAGGCGCTGAACGTACCCATTTACGGAGGTGATTGTGTGGTTTCAGCCGACGGAACACTGCGGATTATAGATTTTAATGATTGGCCCAGCTTTGCCCGTTGTCGTGAGGAAGCGGGAGGTAAAATTGCAGAGTGCATTTATAACCGGGCTAAAAAGCAAATGAAACAATAAAGACATGAGTACAGAGAGTGAGAAGAAAGGAATAGAGGCTTCTTTCAAATCCATGGACACAGAGGAGTTCCTGGATATTTATTTCAATCGTCCCATAGGATATGCATGGGCGCTATTGTTTAAAAAATTGAAGGTACATCCCAATGTCGTGACCATTTTTTCTATTATTCTAGGTATAGGCGCAGGCGTGATGTTCTATTACCCCGATATGAAACATACCCTGATTGGTATACTTCTATTGATGTGGGCAAACCATTATGACAGTGCGGACGGCCAATTGGCACGGCTTACAGGGCAGAAAACCCAGTGGGGACGTATGTTGGATGGCTTTGCCGGTGATATTTGGTTCTTTACTATTTATGCGGCGATCTGTCTCAGACTGATGGACCAGCCTATGCCGTTTCATATTGGTGACGGGATGCATTGGGGGATTTTTATTTGGATATTGGCTGCTTTTTCGGGCACTGTTTGTCATAGTAAACAATGTACATTGGCGGATTATTATCGTAATATTCATTTATATTTTCTGAAAGGGAAAAATGGAAGTGAGCTGGATAATTTCAAACAACAGCGTGAGATCTTCTATAGTTTACCTTGGAAAGGAAATTTCTGGTGGAAAGCTTTTTTGTATTTTTATGGTAATTACACACGTCAGCAGGAAAGAATGACCCCTAATTTTCAGCGTTTCTATGCTTTGGTAAAGGAAAAGTATGGGGACAATATTCCACAGGAGTTGCGGAACGAATTTCGTGCAGCTAGCAAACCTTTGATGAAATATACCAATATCTTGACTTTTAATACACGTGCCATTGCTTTGTATATCAGTTTGCTGATTGGCGAACCTTGGTTGTATTTTGTATTCGAGATTATTGTAATGACTTCTTTATTTGTATATATGCGCCATTGCCACGAGGCGGTTTGCGCACAGTTATATTATAAATACGCGGCGAAGTGAAAAGTAAATATAGAAATATATTCCTGATATTTGGGATTGTAGCTATCGTGGTAATGCTCTGTACTTTTGATATGGAGTATGATGAATTGTTGGCTAACTTGCGCCGGGCAGGGATTTGGCTGCCGGCTGTAGTAGGGTTATGGATTATCATTTACTTGTTCAATACCCTTTCTTGGTACATTATTATCCGAGATGGAAAAAAAGGAACGCCTATTCCGTTTTGGAAAGTTTATAAGCTTACAGTTTCCGGGTTTGCACTGAATTATGCTACTCCGGTAGGATTAATGGGAGGAGAACCTTACCGTATCATGGAACTGACTCCTTATGTCGGGGCCAGTAAGGCAACATCATCAGTTATCCTTTATGTGATGATGCATATTTTCTCGCATTTTTGTTTTTGGTTTTGTTCTATTTTCTTGTATTTGGCTTTACGCCCGGTAGATATTGCCATGGGGACTATGCTGGCTGTTGTGGGTGTGGTTTCTCTTTTGGCTATTTATTTTTTTATGAAAGGATACAAGAATGGAATGGCTGTCCGTACTTTAAAATTATTACAATATATTCCTTTTATTAAAGGATGGGCCAAACGTTTTTCAGAAAACAAACGGGAGACTTTGGAACGTGTGGACAGTCAGATAGCAGAGCTGCACAAACAGCGTAAGTCTACATTTTATGCCTCGTTAAGTCTGGAATTCATGGCTCGGATTCTAGGTTGCCTGGAAGTGTATTTCATATTGAATATTCTGACAACAGATGTTAGCTTTCCGGCTTGTATTCTGATTATGGCATTTACTTCTTTATTTGCTAATTTGTTCTTTTTCTCGCCTATGCAATTGGGCGCTCGTGAGGGGGGCTTTGCTTTAGCGGTAGGAGGACTGGCTATTCCGGGAGCTTTCGGAGTTTATACCGGATTGATAACCCGTGTACGTGAATTGATTTGGATTGTAATTGGTGTGTTGTTGATGAAAGTCGGCAACGGTACACCTACTAATAAAGCATGAGATAATGAACGCATTGAAAGATATTCAGGGAGTTATATTTGATTACGGCGGTACGATAGATACGAATAGCCGTCACTGGGCGGAAGTATTGTGGGCCAAGTATGTGGAACATCAGATTCCGGTGGATAAGGAGAGTTTTCGTGAGGCATACGTCTTTGGAGAAAGAGCGTTGACTAAATACCCTTTTGTCCAGCCTTGGCATGATTTTCATGATGTACTTTCCATTAAGGCCAAACTTCAGATGGAATGGTTGGCAGAACAGAGAAAGTTGCCTATGGATGAGTTGAAACTGCAATCTTATGCCACGAAAGTAGCAGACAGCTGTTATGAGTATGTATTGGATATATTGCAGGTTACACGTCCGGTAGTGGAAGAGTTGTCCAAAAAATATAAGTTAGTGCTGGTTTCTAATTTTTATGGTAATATTCAGACCATTTTAAAGGATTTTGGACTTCTGGATTTCTTTGATGAAATTATTGAATCCTCTGTGGTGGGTGTTCGTAAACCAGATCCCGCTATCTACAGACTCGGAGTGGATGCTATGGGATTTGTGGCAAAGAATGTGCTGGTGGTTGGAGATTCTTTCTCAAAAGATGTTGTTCCTGCCAAAGCGGTGGGATGTCGTGTAGCTTGGTTGAAAGGAGAAGGTTGGGGAGGAGAAGTCATTGACGAATCTGTTCCTGATGTGATTATAACGAATTTGGCCCAACTGCCTGTTCTATTATAAAAAGTATGGAGACACAAAGACATGCATTGGTAAAAAGGGACTATCTAGTTCCTTTTGTTTTAGTAACCTCTTTATTCTTTTTATGGGGATTTGCACATGCTATTCTTGATGTGCTGAATAAACATTTTCAAGAGGTGATGGATATTACCCGTACTCATTCGGCAATGGTGCAGGTAATGTTTTATTTAGGTTATTTCGTAATGGCTGTTCCGGCAGGGTTATTCATCACCAGATATGGATATCGTAGGGGAGTTGTTTTCGGATTATTGCTTTACGGCATCGGGTCGTTGATGTTTATTCCCGGCGAATACTGGATGTCATTTGAATTTTTTCTGTTCTCTTTGTTTGTCATCGCTTGCGGCTTGGTTTTTTTGGAAACGGCTGCAAATCCTTATATGACAGAATTAGGGGATAGGGAAACAGCTGCCAGTCGGTTGAACCTGGCCCAGTCCTTTAATGGATTAGGATGTATTTGCGGCCCTTTGGTGGGAGGACTATTGTTGTTCTCGGAGAAGGGAGAGGCGAATATTTCATATCCTTATATGCTGATGGGGGTAGTTGTGCTGATAGTGGCACTGGTCTTTTCCCGTATCAAACTTCCGGAGATTGTTCATACAGACAATGTGGTGAATGGAAAGACAGTTAAAAAAGGCTTATGGTCGCATAAATTATTTTTATTTGGTCTACTGGCACTATTCAGTTATGAAATAGCAGAGATTTCTATCAATAGTTTCTTTATCAATTATGTGGTGGACGATGGATGGATGAATGCCCGTGATGCGGCAGTAGTGCTTTCATTCGGTGGGCTCGGGCTATTTATGTGCGGACGTTTTGCCGGTAGTTGGATTATGCAGCGAATTCGTGCAGAAAGAGTTTTGCTATACTGTGCTTTGGGAACGGTAGCGGCTACTTTTCTTATCGTTTGCAATTTAGGAAAAATTTCATTAGTTGCTTTGTTTTTGGTATATGTGTTCGAAGCCATCATGTTTCCCACTATTTTTGCCATATCTTTGAAAGGGTTGGGAAATAAAACCAAACGAGCCTCTTCTTTTTTAATGATGTCTCCTGTAGGAGGAGCTATTGGCCCTGTGTTGATGGGATATGTGGCAGACAATAGTAATATGTCCTTATCATTCATTATACCATTTGTTTCTTTTTGTGTTGTATTATTCTATTCGTGGTATGCCGATGTAGAAGGA
>ERZ780053.887-NODE-887-length-9699-cov-1.91508_pt1 | contig 9699 bp, 5 predicted proteins | sample MGYA00511088_ERZ780053 | MGnify/ENA primary metagenome ERZ780053 (study PRJEB29588, sample SAMEA2150866) | human gut metagenome | biome: human gut; feature: human-associated habitat; material: faeces | place: Denmark | collected 2008/2010 ...
GCAGAACCAATAGACGAATGGCTACAAGAACTTTCAGAAACAGAAAAAAAAATTATAGCAAATGAGAAAAGCATAAGAAAAGCTACGCTAAAATGGTGGAATGATTTTTGGGATCGAAGTTATATTTTCATAGATAATGATATACCGGATCCAAAAAATGAGAAGTGGCAAGTAGGACGAAATTATCAAGTGTTTCGGTATCAGCTCGCTTGTAATGCCTATGGAAGCTATCCCACAAAATTCAATGGGGGACTTTTCACTACTGATCCAGAATACATAAATAAATCATTTAATTATAGTCCTGATTTCAGAAAGTGGGGAGGAGGAAGTTTCACTGCCCAGAACCAGCGTCTAGTCTACTGGCCTATGCTGAAAAGTGGTGATTTCGACATGATGAAGTCACAATTCGACTTTTATAATAATATGCTAAATAATGCAGAGTTGCGCTCTATGCACTATTGGGGTCACCAAGGAGCATGTTTTACAGAACAAATAGAAAACTTCGGATTACCAGTTGGATTTGAATATAGCTGGAAAAGACCAGAGGATTTTGATCCTGGAGTACAATATAATGCATGGATAGAGTATCAATGGGATACTGTTTTAGAATTTTGTATGATGATAATAGACACCTATTTCTACAACGGAACAAACATATCCAAATATCTTCCCCTAATAGAAAGTTGCTTAAAGTTTTACGATGAGCATTATCAATATTTAAGTTTGAAACGAACCCCTAAAGCTCTCGATGCTCAAGGGAAATTAGTGTTATACCCCTCCACAGCTCTCGAAACATACAAAATGGCTACTAACCCAATAACTACTGTTACAGCATTAAAATGTGTCAGCCAAGCTATGCTTGATTTACCCAAAGAATATTTAACAAAGGATCAAAGAGAATATATAGAATCTTTCAGAAAACGAATTCCAGACGATATCTATTACCGAGTGCAGAATGGAAAGAAAACATTTTCTCCAGCCAAATCATGGGAACGAATTAACAATACTGAGTTTCCCCAACTTTATACAGTTTTTCCATGGGGTATACATGGAATAGGTAAAGAGGAGCTGGATATTGCCCGTAATACTTGGTATTATGGTAATGATGTCCCTCAACAAAAGGGCATAATCAGTTGGCAACAAAATGCTATATTTTGTGCAAAATTAGGGCTTAAAAAGGAAGCTGCAGAACTCACCATCCAAAAAATGAAAGACTCGGGTAGAAGATTTCCCACCTGGTGGGGACCGGGATATGACTGGACTCCAGATCATAACTGGGGTGGTTCAGGCATGATTGGACTCCAGGAAATGATTATGCAATGTGATGGCAATAATATATATATAAGTGCCGGGCTTCCAGATGATTGGAATGTAAAATTTAAACTATGTGCACCCCAAATACGATTGTAGAAGGTCATATTGCTAAAGGAAAAGTCATAGATCTTATTGTAACACCAGAATATAGAAAAAAGGATGTAATATTTATGTAATCTATATTAATGACTTATCAAAAAACGAATCATCATTCGCATATGTAAAGAACCAATATTATAATACCATATAAAATGAAATTGAATAGATTAATAATTATCGTGAGTGCCTTATTAGGCATTATCCACAATGCAAGTTCTCAGAACCAATTAGTAACCTATCCAGCCCCCCAAGGAGCCGAACTCATGAACGATTTCTCAGTCCGGGTAAGAGAAGCTGGAAAAGATTGGAAACCGGTAGATACATACATGGTTAAGGTGGATGAAGTACGGGGCACCAAACATAATGTAGAAAAAGCCTCCATGAGCTATTTCGACTTCTCCGGCGAAGTGGAAGTATCAGTAACCTTCAATCATGGTGCTATTCAGACAGGCAGAGTTCGCCCACTCTCTTACAAAATCACTCCATCCATATCCGGCAACACTATGACCTTCAAACTGGACCGTCCGCGCAACTTGTCGATAGAAGTGAATGGAGATATATTTCATAACCTCCACTTGTTTGCCAATCCGATAGATGAGAACAAACCTAAGAAAATAAAAGATAAGAATCTGATTTATCTCGGTCCGGGCATACATACTTTCCCGGGTGACACGCTAAATGTACCATCCGGTAAAACTGTCTATGTGGCAGGAGGCGCAATAGTGAAAGGCCTCATCCAGGTGGTCAACGCTCAAAATGTAAAAGTACAGGGAAGAGGAATCGTGATTCCTAACCGCTGGGCCGGACTCCGCATTGTCAATTCCAAGAATGTAACGATAGAAGGTGTAATCAGCACCCAATGTCCTACCGGAGGCTCAGACCGCGTGACGATACGGAATGTAAAAGTCATCAGTTCCTACGGTTGGGGCGACGGACTGAATGTCTTCGCCAGCAACAACGTACTGTACGACAGTGTATTCTGCCGTAATTCCGACGATTGCACAACAGTTTACGGCACGCGTATGGGCTTCACCGGCGGTTGCAAGAATATCACCATGCAGAACTCCACCCTTTGGGCGGACGTAGCACACCCCATATTCATTGGTATCCACGGAAACACAAAGAATCCTGAAGTTCTGGAAAACCTGAATTATATCAATATAGATATTCTGGATCATAAAGAAAAGCAACTGGATTATCAAGGCTGCCTCGCCATCAATGCGGGAGACAATAACCTGATTCGCAATGTCCGTTTTGAGAATATCCGGATAGAAAATTTCAGGCAAGGGCAACTGGTCAACCTGCGCATCTTCTTTAATGAGAAGTACTGTACGGCTCCCGGCAGAGGCATCGAAAACATTTTGTTCAAGGACATCTCCTACACGGGAGAGAATGCGGAAGTTTCCATGATTATCGGCTATGACAAAGAACGGAAAGTGAAAAACATTCGTTTCGAAAACCTAACGATAAACGGTGAAGTGATTTACGATGACATGCCTAATAAACCTAAATGGTATAAAACCGGAGATATGGCGCGTATCTTTGTGGGTGAACATACGGAAAGCGTTACCTTTGAGAAAAAATAGAATCCATCCGCAAATATCAAGCAACAAGTCATTTCAATGAATCCTAAAAAACTAATCATACTTTTCCTTTTGTGCACACCGGGCTTATGGCTCAGTGCTCAAACACATATATCGCCACGTAGCTGCATCAAACTCAACCGTGAATGGAAGTACATGCGCGGAGATATTAAAGGTGCTGAACAGCCGACTTACAACGACCGGGAATGGGAATCGACAGGTATCCCCCACTCGTTCAGTATCCCCTACTTTATGTCGAACGAATTTTATATCGGATATGGTTGGTATCGCAAGCTATTCCGGCTAACGGAAGAAGATCTTTCGCAAAAAATATTCCTTGAGTTTGACGGTGTATTTCAGGAAGCGGAAATCTTTATCAATGGACAGCAGGCAGGCCGCCATGTAGGAGGGTACACCGGTTTCCAAGCAGACATTTCCTCTCTGGTACAGGCAGGAGATAATCTCGTTGCCGTACGAGTGAACAATATATGGAAACCGAATGTGGCACCTAGAGCCGGAGAGCATGTATTCAGTGGCGGCATCTACCGCAATGTACGGTTGACAAAGAAATCTCCCGTACATATTGATTGGTATGGCACATTCGTCACAACTCCCGATTTAGGCAGGAATCAGGGAAAAGCCTCCACTGTGAGAGTGGAAACGGAAATCTGTAACCACTCAGACAAAGATGGAGAATACAGGCTGGTGACCCGTATCCTCAGCCCGGAAGGCAAAGTGATAGCTACCGTGGAAAATAAAGAAACCCTTGCCGCCCACTCCGCCAAGACGGTATTTCAAACCACAAAGAGATTGCGCACCCCGTCTCTATGGCATCCAGAGCACCCGGTTCTCTATAAAGTAATCAGTTCTCTGTATAAAGGTAAGGAATTGTTGGATTGTGACGAAACGGCTTTCGGCTTCCGCTGGTTTGAGTGGACCGCCGACCAGGGTTTCTTCTTGAACGGAAAACATCTGTTTTTTAAAGGCGCCAATGTACATCAGGACCAGGCTGGCTGGGGTGATGCCGTCACCGAAGCAGCCATGCGGAGAGATGTCCGCATGATGAAAGAAGCAGGCTTCGACCTGATTCGCGGTTCACATTATCCACACGCTCCGGCTTTCTCAAAAGCCTGCGATGAAGAAGGCATGCTCTTCTGGTCGGAAGCGCCTTTCTGGGGTATCGGCGGATTTCAGCCTGACGGGTATTGGAACGCCAGCGCCTATCCCGCTAGTGAAAAAGACTACAAAGGCTTCGAAGAGAGCGCCCTGCAACAGTTGAAGGAGATGATACGCATCCATCGTAACCATCCTTCCATCGTGACATGGAGCATGTGCAACGAGGCATTCTTCTCCACACCGGAAGCCATACCGGGAGTACGTCACCTACTGGAACGCATGGTGAAACTGTCACGACAGCTCGACCCTACCCGTCCGGCAGCAATAGGCGGAGCACAACGTCCTTTGGGTAAAGACAGAATTGATTTGATAGGAGACATAGCCGGTTATAACGGTGACGGCGCCACTCTATCCGATTTCCAGCAACCTGCAATCCCAAGTGTGATATCAGAATATGGCAGTACCACCGCTGAACGGCCGGGAGCATACATTCCTGGATGGGGCGACCTGAAAAAAAATGACGGATGGAAAGGTCTCCATTGGCGTAGTGGACAGGCTATCTGGTGTGGCTTCGATCATGGTAGCATTGCCGGCAACCGACTGGGAAAGATGGGGATCGTAGATTACTTCCGCATACCCAAACGTTCATGGTACTGGTATCGGAACGAATATGCCAGGGTAGCTCCTCCTGAATGGCCTCAAGAAGGCACTCCGACACAGTTAAAACTGGAAGCATCAGAAACCACAGGAGTACAGGCTGACGGTACAGACGACGTGCAACTGACAGTTAGCGTGCTGGATTCAGACGGACGACGGTTAAGCAATTCCCCATCCGTACAGTTAAAGATTGTTTCCGGACCGGGTGAATTCCCGACAGGCAGGTCCATCACCTTTGAAAAGAACAGCGATATTCGTATTCTGGACGGGCAAGCCGCCATTGCTTTCCGTTCCTATTATGCAGGTACGGCAGTCATTGAAGCGACCTCTCCGGGACTGGCTCCGGCACGCATCGAAATCCTCTTTGAAGGAGCCCCCACCTACGAACCGGGTTTGACACCCGTAGCAAAAGAACGTCCTTACCAACGTTTCGTACGCAAAGCGCACAAAGAAACGGTTCAGACCTTTGGTCGTAACAATCCAACTTTTTCTAGCAGCCAGCAAGAGGCACAAAATGCCGGCTTAGCTGCTGACGGTAATTCGACAACCTATTGGCAAGCCGCCGCCAATGACGCTTCTCCATCATGGACACTAGACACGGAGAAAGGATTGATATTACGAAACATCCATGTCTGTTTCCCTAAAGCTGAAATATATCGTTATGTAATAGAAGTGTCAGAGGATAATGAACGGTGGAACACCGTCTTGAACAAGCTGAATACAACAATCGCCGAACAAGAAGCCAGAATCTCCTTTAAGGTTCAGGAGGCACCGGTAAACGCGCGCTTTATTCGTATCCGCTTCGTAGATAAGTCCCCGGCTGCCATTGCCGAGGTAGAAGTCAGCGGCATTGTACGTGACTAGTTTTCATCCATACCCAGAAATATCTCTTACATCAAAAAAACTCTGCCGAAACAGAAAGTTTAGATCTGTTCCGGCAGAGTTTTTTCATTCTTCTCATTTACCCCTTCTCTGTCCTCTCTGAGGTCTCATGCTCTGATACTTCTTATACTGTTCGTCCGTCAGAATCTTTTTGAGTTTCGCATCTGCCTCATTACGCTTCTTCTCCATTTCCTCGCGTGAAGGTCTTTCGCCCGAAGCATCTCTGTTTGGTCTCATTTCCTCCATTACTGCCTTAAACTCTTTAGCCTGAGTTTCATTCAGTCCCAGATCAGTTACCATCTGTTCAATGCGTTTTGACGGATCAGGACGTTCGCCTTTGTTTTCCTGCGCCATACCTACAGCCGTTCCCAGAAACAGGGCAAGGGCCAAAGTTAAAATTTGCTTCTTCATAATTCTATTCATTTAAAAGTGAGTTAATTCCATTTTATTTATGAAACACGTATCTATGACAATATTCCCGGGATATAGTTTAATCCATAAATAGAAAAATCGACTAACAGAAGTTTTTTATCGATGAAAAAGAAAAGATTCATATCCCGACACCATTCCTGAAGTTACGAAAGATTATTTCGCAAGCCAGCTACCGGAATTCATTAAAGAGAGGAATCCCGATAAAGGACGCTTTGAACTTTGTCTGTACACAATTCAACGGAGATCGTTTCCCCGAATTAGCAGATACCAAAGTGGTGGCAACAGTTACAATTCTACCTAAAGCTGATGGAAGCATCGATAGCATGGAAATTCATGTACACCGTCCGGATAGCGTCACAGAAGAGCGGAAGAAGCTCTATGCAGAACAAATATCTATGGCATTGCATAAAATTCCCCGATGGGACGTACTCACCGTACGTAATAAAATACGGAAGACTGATCCGTGGACCCTATCTCTATGGAAAGGAAAAGGCTGCAAAGCCCTCTATCAGGAAAAACAGGTAATGGATACTTTACTATACAACGATACCGTTTATGCCTTACGGGGATTTCCACTTCAATATGATATGAACCTTTATGAAAAAGTAAAACCCTATTTAAAAGAAGAATGGAGAAACGACTGTCACACCTCCCCTCTCCCACTCGACTCCATCTTCGGTATCTCCGGCAAGCAACCGATAGAAGCATCCTGGTTTTCCGGCGAACTTCGTCTGGTACGCGGAGGCAGGCTCATAGACAGTTACGAATTTAGGGATGTATTTAAAAAGGAAATATTCTGCGAAGTAAAAGAGGGAACAGTCATCCGGCAGAAAACTTACAATAATTCGTTCACCTTGGGAGATAGAGAAGCTTTGAAACAATGCCAGAAAGAACTACGGAGAAAAGAGGTATGGAGTAAACTTCCTGAACTAAAAGGTATCACAAAGAAATCACCAATCAGGAACATCTTTATATCCGGATTTTCAAAAAAGCATTGCAAGCCGTTCCCAAATGGAATGTCCTGTACATTCGTGATAAAATCAAGAAATATGAAGATTGGATAGATGGTAAAAGATGCGACGATTGAATAAAAACAATCTCAATAAAAAGTTCGTTCGGGTTACTCTCACTACCCTCACTTTGGAAATAGATACTTGATAATTAAAATATTAAATGTGAGTGAGAGTAAAAATATAGCGTGAGAGTAGGTTGTTTACTCTCACACCGGATTTTTACATTTTCGCATCGTAACTTCTTCTGTTATACCGTAGTACCCCACATTTGGCGTATATATCAATTGGTTCTGTAATCTGATGTTTTTTAACTTTCCTTCCCCGCATAAACGACGGATATGCCCCATTATGGTCGATTTCATCATGCCGCATACCCTTTGGAAGTCACTTCTTGTCATCATGTGGTACTGGCCTAAAAGCAAAGGTATTAATTTGTTTTACATAAGGGACTATTCTGTTTTCTCCTGAGGAACATCCCGTTCACCCTTAGGAACGATTGGGTAGCAACTAAGGTCAACCGCTCTGTTAACCTTGGTTGCTCGGCCTGTTGACCTTCATTAACGAGCCTGTTGACCAAGGTTAACACCCAATCGGACTTACTGCAAAACCCAAAACATGCAGGGTAAAGTCAAATAACTCCCTGTGTATTTCTCTATTACTATTGAAGCTTTTACTCTTATACGAAGAGGTTTTCAACCCCTACTCCACTTTATCATTCAGGAAACTTTCAAGCTGTCCTGCATAATAAAATGGAAGGTTATACAACGTATATTGTTTCCCGGAAGGTAACTGTATTTCATCCGAGCAAAACGTTCCGTTCCACAAACGTATGGCAATATTCTCTTTCGACTCTTCCATAAATTGATGCAGAGAGCGCAATCGGGAATTATCTCCCGCCTTCACTTCTATCGGTAATAAACGGGACTTGAACTTATAAACGAAATCAACCTCCGCCTGCGAATTACGGGCATCGCGTACCCAGAACATTCGTTTAGTACCAAATGTAACAGATGCCCCCAACAATTCTTGCCCCACCACTTGTTCGGCTATGTCTCCATTCCACAGTTCGTCTGTTGCAGAAGTGAACAATAGGCGTTCCTGCATTTCCGCCACATAATTGACCAATCCCGTATCTAACCACAACAGCTTAGGACTTCTCTTTAAATCCGGAAGAATAGGAAACGAGGTGGAAATTAAAGGATAAACAAGTTCCAGTAAAAGCGTTTTCTCCAAAATCCTAAAGGCATCCCCCATCTCGGACGACTTGTAGGAAGAACCTGCGAATTTGGCAAACTGAAAGCGTTGTCCCGCCAATCCCCAACCGTAATTTAAGATGTAACGGAGTATATCTTGTTCTTTGTTCTTTTTTGCATACTTTTCAATATCATCTTTATAACCAGCTATCAACGAATTAAAAATATCATTCAGCCTTACCCAATCCTTGTACTTCGCATAGTTCGCCACCGCTTCGGGCAATCCGCCCACAATCATATATTTCCTGAATAAGTCCATCACATAGCTATGCACCGACTGTGGAACCGTCAATCGTTCTATTTGTTCCACTAAAACGTTTTCGCCCAATGCACCCAGAAATTCGGTAAAGGTACATGGATGCAAAGCCATATATTCCACACGCCCCACAGGGAAAGAAATATGGTTCCCCACCAGACTCTCCAACAATGACCCGGCGGCTATCACATGAAGATCAGGACGTTTCTCATAAAAATAGCGTAAAGACCTGACCGCTTCCGGTTCATTTTGAATCTCATCAATAAAGATAAGAGTTCGTTTATTTTCCATCCTGACACCTGCCTTGGTATAGATACCTGCCAGCAAATCATCAAACGATACTTCCCAGGCAAACAGGCGCGCATTTTCCTTCTCTTCCAGATTTAATTCAATAAAGACATCAAACTCTCGGGCAAAGAGCTTCACTAACGTAGTTTTTCCCACTTGCCTCGCACCTCTCAAAACCAAAGGTTTCCGTCCTTCCTTTTCGCCCCACCGATGAAGGGCTGTAAGAGCTAATCGTTGAAACATAGACAAACATTTAATATTCAATACAAAAGTACTGAATTAAGTCTAAAGCCAAAGGAAAAACAGAGTTATTTTAGATCAAAACCAAAGGAAAAATGAGGTTATTGTAACATCGACAAATCGACCTTATAATAAGTTGGCGCCACATTATTCTTTTCAAGGAACATCACCATGTAAACGGGAGCATACACTAATTTGCCCTCCACTCGCAGATTATCATTACAGAACACTACAGCCTCGGAAAGATCATACTCTTTACAATCCATGATATTAGACAGAGCACGATGCACCTCATAATCCTTTCCCGACTTCACCTCGATGGGTAATACTTTACCATCAAGTTCGATGACAAAGTCCAGTTCGCCTCGCTTCTTATTGTTATAATAATAAGGATCTATACCATGCGCCACCAATTCCTGAGCAACCGCATTCTCGTATACGGAACCAAAATTAATATTCTTCTCCCCCCTGATAATTCGCAACTGAATACCTTCGGCGTATTGAGCGGCGAGCAAACCTATATCGTTCTGAAAAAGTTTGAACAGATTGCGTGAGCGAGCGAGCAA
>ERZ780053.891-NODE-891-length-9674-cov-2.17258_pt1 | contig 9674 bp, 12 predicted proteins | sample MGYA00511088_ERZ780053 | MGnify/ENA primary metagenome ERZ780053 (study PRJEB29588, sample SAMEA2150866) | human gut metagenome | biome: human gut; feature: human-associated habitat; material: faeces | place: Denmark | collected 2008/2010 ...
TAAAAGACTATTCTTGGTGATCCCGACCTGTTTCTCCGTTAGAGTTTCAAAAATGGCCGATATACTACCAAAATAGATGTTCTTTTTCTCAAAAATCAAATGTACATGGATAACTTTACTCATAATATACGGTATTTATTTCATTGCAAATATACCAAATATCATCTATATGGAATAATTTAGATAAAATAAAAAGGAAAAGCGCACCATGCACTCCCCCACTCCACTTGTATAAACCGATCCGTTTGACTATCTTTGTATATGAGGAAAAAGTAAACCATGGAGAGCAATCGACGACAACACTCCGAAATCTCCCCTATCCCACCTTCAATGTAAAGCATTTCATTTGAACGGCGTTCAAACGAGGCTCAAATGTAAGCCCAATGTAAAGCGATGTAAACGCTTCGTTTTTGCAGCCCATTCTCCCCTACTCCACCCTAACACTTTGAAAACCAAAGCAATCATTCATTTTCAGACCGACCACATATTGACACGCTTCGTTTTTCCCCCCTTACAACACGGGAAATCCTGCGTAGCATGTACAACCCCGGAAGATTTACTGGCACTGAAACCGGATTATTTGGTAGAAGCAGCCTCTCCTGCTGCCATGAAAGAGTTTGCATTACCCGCCCTAAAGAACGGTACTTCCATCGTCACCTTGTCTATCGGTGCTCTAGCAGACACTGCATTCTATCAGGAAGTGATGGAAACTGCCAAAGCGAACGGTACGCGTGTATACATCGTTTCCGGTGCTACGGGCGGTTTCGATGTTCTGCGGACAGCTTCTTTAATGGGAAATGCAAAAGCTAAATTCTTTAATGAAAAAGGTCCTGATGCCTTGAAGGGAACAGCTGTATATGATGAGACATTGCAAACGGAGCAACGTGTTGTCTTCTCAGGAAATGCTACTGAAGCCATAGCCATGTTCCCAACAAAAGTCAATGTAGCCGTTGCTGCTTCACTGGCCTCCATCGGCCCGGAGAATATGGAAATGTCCATGCAATCCACTCCCGGATTCGTGGGAGACACTCAAAGAGTGGAAATAAAGAACGATCAGGTGCATGCCGTAATTGATGTGTACAGCGCCACCGCTGAAATTGCAGGGTGGTCTGTTGTGAACACCCTGCTTAACATAACATCACCGATTGTATTCTTCTGATTACATTATCGGTTATATGCTTCTATATTGGCCAGTACTTTCTCGCTCAGGCGGTCAAATGCCTGACGGGTACGGCCTGTAGACACCTGCATACAGCGGACATGCGGATGGCTTAAAAGATGCGCTCCACCCAAAGCTCCCAGTGTATCACAAAAACAAAGGTTATCACCTTTCAGCCACTTAACGAACGCGGGTTCGTCCCACGCCGGAGACAGCCCGGTATTGAACAATATCTTTTTATTTCCGAGTTGTTCGAACTCAGCCTCATGCAACAGGACTGTATTCTTATTGAGACAACAGAAAACGACTTCACTCTGAGAAAGAAGTTCTCCCAAGGGTAAGAAACGATATCCTTTGGCAGCCGCATCCTCTTTTTCACTACGGGCAAAATAAGCGATATCCGCCCCAAAGAATTTCAATGCATCGGCAATCATGCCACCGGATTTACCCAATCCTATGACACCTACTTTCAGCCCTGTGATCTCCCGGGGCATTTCTTCCCAGGATTCCTGACCAAATCCATGCAGGCAACGCACCAGTTCGCTGACTACATATTCCACCACACCTTCATCCCCGTAATCCCGGATACCGGTTACAGTAATCCCCCGTTCGTTCGCATAACGAATGTCTACATTGGCACTCTCCGGCGAATACAGCGAGCAGCACATACCGATATATCTTATATTCGGACACTTCTCGAGCACACTCCTGTTTATTTGTGAAGTATAACTCAATAGCACAGCATCGGCATCTCCGATACGGGCTACTATTTCATCATCCCCTGCCGGAACATCAGGGAACATCACTACCTTTTCTGCATACGAATGCAGTGCTTTTTCTGCTGACGGAATCAGACTTACAGGTTCTATTGCTACAAGTTTACGAAACATAGTTTTTTTTATTTTAGAGAGGACGAAGTTAGCAAAAAGAGTGATATAAAACAAAAGAGCTGCCATCGATCATACGTGACAACTCTTTCTTACTATCTTTACGACAATACTTTTTCTTGTTCTTATGCGGACGATCTTTTGCAATCCAACGTCCACCATTGCGTTCCATCTCTATCAAGCGGTTCGCTTCTTTGAATGCCGACAGGGCATCCCTACGTTTTTTCGTCTTCATTGTTCTACAATTTTTATACATTACAATATAGCTGAAAGGCTAATGTTTTGCAAAGATAATGCAAATTGAGCGCAGAACTTTCATACTTGCATGAAAATGTTATGCCGAAACTATCCTCTGCTGCCCAAACTATTCTTATCCGGATTTATCTCCGAAACCATATTGCGCACTTCTTTCTTATCGACTTTGGAATATAAGCCCAATTGTCGTCCAGGTAATGTTCCTTCAGCATCTTTTTGTATCTTGCTCTTCTCTTCAAGAGCCTTTTCATCTTTTTTATCCATATCGTTATCTGGTTTAGGTTATTTACTGATATACTAACAAACAGATGCTCCTTAAAGTTCTACTTTGCTGCAAAAAAAGAGAGTTGACAGGGACATTGTCAACTCTTTTTTTTAATTCTTCAGAATAGAGTATTATTTCTTACTCAGTTTCAGCTCCGTAATAAAAGCGGCAACAAGCCCTATACCACCAAATACAAGTACACATGCTCCATAAACCAAGGAAACTGTTTCTCTATACACACGCCAATCATCCATATTCTTATCCAAATATCCGGGAACCGATGAAGTACAGATAATAAAACCTATCAACAGACCTAACCCCATACCCAGCAGAAGACATCCTATCTTCAACGCCGAAAAAGAATAATTACTGTGAAACCTCGGTATAGATGCCACATCCGGTTCATATTTATCTCCCATTTTCTCAATAAGCATCAACCGCTCTTTCTTACATACAAACAGTTCAAACAGTTTGTAAATCCCTACAGTAATGATTGCCATTATCGCAGGCACCATAATAAAATCCATCATATTCGTTTCGTTTTAAATTAGTATTTTTGTTCCTTTGTACACTTTAGACGCAGTGTCTTGTGTAAGGTTACACACTTCATCGAAAAAAAATATTTCTCAGAAACAATGTAACCTCCTACAAAGAGTTGCGTCTAAAAGGCAGAATGGAGAATAACGAAACACATATTATCCAACGCATACTGAGAGGGGAAACTGCTCTATACGAATACTTCCTGAATCAACACGGTCAACAGGTCTTTTCCCTGATTGCCCGCATCATCTGTAACCAGGAAGATGCCGAGGAGTTGACGCAAGACGTTTTTCTGAAAGCGTTCCAGCACCTCTCCTCTTTCAAAGCCGAAAGTTCGTTCTCAACATGGATTTATTCCATTGCTTATAATACGGCGATTTCGGCAACCCGTAAGAAGAAGTTCGATACCTTTACAATGGATGATACGTTGCTCGCCAACATTTCCGACCAACAAGTAGATGAAACGCTTAATGATGAAAGTGAGGAAATGATTATCAGATTAAACAGAGCCATAGAAAAACTTAACTCAGACGAACGTGCCTTGATTACCTTGTTCTACTACGAAGAAAAGTCATTGAATGAAACTGCCCTGATTCTGGGCCTGACGGAAAGCAATGCAAAAGTAAAATTGCATCGCGTACGCAAAAAGATATATGTACTCATAAAACAAGAGGAAGTATGAACGAAGAACAAAAAGACAAAGGGCTGAAAAAAGCCATAAAAGAGGAAAACGGATTTCGTCTACCTTCCAATTTCGCCTACCATACCATGAGGAAGGTGGAAGAAGCCATACGCTTACGCGAAAAGAAATCGGAACGAAGAACGCTGTTTGCTACGATAGCCGCTTCCATATTTTTAATAGGATGCTGCATTGCCGGATTAGTGATTTATTTCGGTAATACAATCAGAGAAGCCTTCACCCGCCCCGAAATACTGGAAACGGAAAAGATTCAAATTCCCTCATTCTATTTACTGATACTTATCGCAATGCCTCTGTTCCTTATCTTTGACCGCTGGATGAGGAAACGATATTTTAATAAGCATCACCCTTAAAGAAAAAGCGAGGATATCCTTTGCAGGAACATCCTCGCTTCACTTTTTTATTCCATATTTAATCCAGCTTATGAATCACCAACCCCGAACGTAGTTTCGGTTCAAACCACGTTGTCTTAGGCGGCATGATATTACCCGTATCTGCAATATCCATCAATTGCTTCATGCTGACAGGATAAAGTGCCAAAGCCACTTTCATTTCACCACTATCCACACGCTTCTTCAACTCACCCAGACCACGGATACCTCCAACAAAATCAATACGTTTATCCGAACGCAGATCATTGATGCCGAGAACTTCATCCAGAATAAGGTTGGAAGAGATAGTAACATCCAGTACACCAATCGGATCATTATCATTGTAAGTACCCGGTTTAGCGGTCAGACTGTACCACTTGCCATCCAAATAAAGGGAGAAATTATGCAAACCGGCAGGTTTATAGATTTCAGTGCCTTTTTCTGCTACCGTAAAATTCTTGCTGACAGCAGTCAGGAATTGTTCAGGCGTCAAGCCATTCAAGTCTTTTACAACACGGTTGTAATCAATAATGGTCAGTTGGTTAGCAGGGAAACAAACGGCCATGAAGTAATTATATTCTTCATTACCGGTATGGTTTACATTTTGCTTGGCTTTCTCCGCTCCTACCAAAGCGGCAGCGGCACTACGATGGTGTCCGTCGGCAATATAAAGAGCAGGCATCTTAGCAAATTCCTTCGTAATGGCATCAATGTCTTCCTGCTTATCAATAATCCAGAAAGTATGACCAAAGCCATCACCGGGAGCAATAAAATCATATACCGGCTTTTCGGCTGTATAATGAGCGATAATAACATCCAGAGTAGCATTGTCAGGATATGCAAAGAATACCGGTTCGATATTGGCATTATTCACACGAACATGCTTCATACGGTCTTCTTCCTTATCGCGACGGGTCAGCTCATGTTTCTTGATGACGCCATTCATATAATCAGGTACATAGGCACCTACTACTAAACCGTATTGCGTTTTCCCATTCATGGTCTGCGCATAGACGTAGTAGTTTTCTTTATCATCCTGTACCAGCCAGCCTTTGTCCTGAAACATCTGGAAGTTTTCGGCAGCTTTCTGATAAACACATTCATCGTGTTCGTCAGTACCTACGGGAAAGTCTATTTCGGGTTTAATGATGTGATACAAGGATTTTTCGTTTCCTTTTGCCTCTTCACGTGCTTCCGCTGAGTTCAGCACATCATACGGGCGGGAAGCTACTTGCTCCACCAGATCCTGCGGTGGACGGATACCTTTAAAAGGTTTAATTATTGCCATAAGTCAAGGTGTGTTTTTAATGGATTATTGAGATCTCTTTTTCATGAAATGCACTATCAAATAGATTGCGCTGCCTAATATCAACACAACAGATACGCCCTCGCAAAAACCGAGGGCGAAATCTGAAAGTTCTTTTCTGAATATGCTGCTTAGTGCAAAGACACCAGCACCTATCGTCAGATAGATTACTGCAAATAGATAAGCAGTTTTCCGATTCATGATTATTTCTTATTAACACGGAATTTCTCGCAACCGTCTTTCAAGAAACCAACAATCTGTTGTGCAGCGGCAATACCGGCATTAATGTTAGCTTCAGCAGTCTGTGCACCCATCTTCTTCGGTGTAGAGAAATAACGGCCTACGAACTTGGCAGCAAATGTTTCGTGAGCTGCGGGCATGATATCAGTCATGTATTTCAGATCACCGCGTTCTTCCATCAGCTGAATCAGTTCCGCTTCGTTGATAACTTCCTTACGTGCAGTATTTACCAATACACCACCCTTCGGCATTTTATTTACCAAAGCATAGTTGATAGAATTCTTCGTTTCAGCAGTAGCCGGGATGTGCAATGAAACTACGTCACAAGCAGAATAAAGCTCATCAGCAGAGTCAACAGCTTTCACGCCATCTTTCTCAATCACTTCTTTCGGACAGAAAGCATCGAAAGCAAAGATTTCCATACCGAAACCCTTGGCTATGCGAGCCACGTTGCGACCTACATTACCATAAGCGTGAATACCCAGTTTCTTACCCTTCAATTCCGTACCGGAAGTACCGTTATACATATTGCGGACAGCCATCACCATCATACCGAAAGCAAGTTCGGCTACGGCATTAGAGTTCTGTCCCGGAGTGTTCATTACGCATACACCATGAGCAGTGGCAGCTTCCAGGTCTACATTATCGTAACCTGCACCTGCACGTACTACAATCTTCAGTTCTTTTGCAGCGTCCAATACTGCGGCATCTATAATGTCGCTACGGATAATGATGGCATTGGCATCCTTCACTGCGTCCAGCAACTGGGCTTTTTCTGTATATTTCTCCAACAAGGCAAGTTCATAACCTGCCGCTTCAATTTCTTTGCGAATACCGTCTACAGCTACTTTAGCGAACGGTTTGTCGGTTGCAATTAATACTTTCATGATTCTTATGATATTAAAAAAAAAGACTCACCACAGATTACACAGATTATCACAGATTTTAATCATAAAACAATCTGTGGGATCTGCGTAATCTGTGGTGAATAAATATTATTAATGAAGTTTCTCAAATTCCTGCATGCAGTCAATCAAAGCCTGTACGCTTTCCTTCGGCATAGCATTGTAGCAAGATGCACGGAAACCACCCACTGAACGGTGTCCCTTGATACCTACCATACCTCTTTCTGTAGCAAACTTCATGAAGTCAGCTTCCAGTTCTTTGTATTCGGGAGCCATCACGAAGCAGATGTTCATGCGTGAACGGTCTTCCTGTGCGGCTGTGCCTACGAACATCTTGTTGCGGTCGATTTCAGCATACAGCATATCTGCCTTTTCTATGGCACGGCGTTCCATTTCTTTCACACCACCCTGTGCCTTGATCCAACGCAAAGTCTGCAATGCAGCATAGATAGGAACCACCGGAGGAGTGTTGAACATAGAACCGCTGTCAATATGTGTCTGATAGTTCAGCATCGTAGGGATATAGCGGGATACCTTACCCAAAGCGTCATTCTTCACGATAACGAAGGTTACGCCTGAAGGAGCCAGATTCTTCTGTGCACCGCCATTCTCCGGCCCCCCCCCATAGATACAGATATATTTAGACACGTCGATAGGACGGGAGAAAATATCGGAAGACATATCGGCAATCATCGGAACGTTTACATCCAGGTCTTCTTTAAGTTCAGTACCATAAATAGTGTTATTGGTCGTGATGTGGAAATAATCAGCATCAGCAGGCACTGTATAATCCTTAGGAATATAAGTATAAGTAGACTCTGCGGAAGAAGCGACTTCAACTACTTCACCGAAAGCTTTGGCTTCTTTCATGGCTTTCTTAGCCCATACACCTGTATTCAGGTAAGCAGCTTTCTTTTCGAGGAAGTTGAAGGGGACCATGCAGAATTCCAAACTGGCACCACCGCCCAAGAACAGTACCGAATACCCTTCGGGGATATTGAGTAATTCTTTAAATAGTGCTACGGCTTCGTCCACAACAGGTTGGAAGTCCTTAGCACGGTGGCTGATTTCCATCAGTGAGAGGCCTGAGCCGTTGAAATCAAGAATAGCTTTTGCCGTATCCTCAATCACCTCACGAGGAAGAATAGAAGGTCCTGCATTGAAATTATGCTTTTTCATTTGAAGTTTGTTTTGGTTATACAATTTCGTTCATTAGTGTCTTTAGACCTTGCGAAATTACGGAAATATTTCTTTAAAACAAACCTTTCATAATGAAATTCTATTTTAACAGCGCATTTAGCTTACTTTTTTATGGTTTATACAGGATATATGCACCATTTTGTTATCCATACTTATCAGGAACGGACTTTTAGAAGAATCTAATAGTAATACGATTTTATTACTTTACATTCAGAAGTTTAGACGCAAAAAAAGTGAATATTTATAAGAAAACTTACTTAGCTTCCTCAATTATCGTCTTTACTCCTTTAATTTTCTCACCTTGTATCAACGTGAGCAACTGTTTCATCTTACTACGGCGCACAGCTACGAAAGCATAGTGTTCTTTCACATCCACTTGTCCCACATCTTCACGCGCCAGTCCACCTTTCTTATATAAGAAGCCGACAATATCGACTTTGTTCAGCTTATCTTTCTTTCCTTTACCTATATATAAGGTAGCCCATCGGGACTTGGCCGGCTTCGGCAGTACTCCCGGAAACTCAAAGACTTCAATATCTTCGGGAATGTATTCAGGAACCCGTTCTTCATTGTGCAGGATGAGATAGGAATTTCCGTCAGCTTCCCAACGAGCCGTACGTCCGTTACGGTGCGTATAGGCTTCTTCATTGACAGGAAGATGATAATGAACTACGTTTTCTATACCGGGGATATCCAGTCCGCGGGCAGCAAGATCAGTAGAGATCAATACGGCACAACTGCCGTTACGAAACTTATAGAGCGCCCGTTCACGGTCGGGTTGCTCCATACCGCCATGGAACATATCGCATGGGAATTTCTTTGCTTGCAGATATCCGGTGACTCGTTCCACACTTTCACGATAGTTGCAGAATACAAGGGTAGAATGATAGCCAAGCACACAAAGCAGGTTATAGAGAGTTTCCAGCTTATCTTTTTCGGGAGAAACAACTTTATGAAGTTTCAGACGCGGTGCAAGGGCGTCAGGGTCCAGAAAATTCAGTTTGACAAGTTGAGAACCGTCAGCAGAAAGTTGGTCCTCGCCTCCTACTCCGGCAAATTGGGGAATTTCTTCAGCATCCGTAGCCGAAAGCAGAATACGCTTCTTTAATGACGGTAACTGTCCGATCACTTCCGCCATTTCATCGTGGAAACCGAACTCAAGGCATTTATCGAACTCATCTATCACCAATGTAGTGACGGTAGCCGCATCGAAATTCTCTTTCCGCAGATGATCGTTCATTCGTCCCGGTGTACCGATAATGACGGAAGGATGAATCCCCTTCATCGTCCTGTGCTCTTCCATCGCAGGACGACCACCGTAACAACTCATAGCTTTAAACGGGGTCCCCATGGATTTGAATACCGTTTCAATCTGCAATGCCAGTTCTCGTGAGGGCACCAGAACAACGGCTTGTACGCCTTGCGCATCCGTTTTCAGAGTCTGCACCAGCGGAAGCAGAAAAGCCAGCGTTTTACCCGATCCCGTGGGTGAAAGCAGCACCAAGTCTTTATTTTCACGGTAAGCTTCCCGGGTTGCCTCTTGCATCGGGGTAAGTTGCTCTATTTGCAGATTACGCAGTATATCTTGAATTTCCATAATAATCTTTTGTTATGACGAGCCAAAGATAATGCAAATTGGGCGTAGAACTTTCATGCATGTATGAAAAAGTTAATAAAAAAACTCCTGCTCAGCCGTAGCCTTGCAAGAGTTTTCAAAAATATCGAAGTCATTTACCAATTTTAGCGTATGCCTTATCCGCCGAAGTTGTCGAACATCAAGTTCTGAGCCGGAACGCCGAGATCGTCGAGCATCTTCTCGACAGCTTTCGACATCGGGCCAGGACCA
>ERZ780053.906-NODE-906-length-9555-cov-2.22937_pt1 | contig 9555 bp, 8 predicted proteins | sample MGYA00511088_ERZ780053 | MGnify/ENA primary metagenome ERZ780053 (study PRJEB29588, sample SAMEA2150866) | human gut metagenome | biome: human gut; feature: human-associated habitat; material: faeces | place: Denmark | collected 2008/2010 ...
TTCCGCGTCGTATCACGGGTACTTCTTTGAAGTTTCAACGCCGTATCGCGCAGGCTGTGAAGAGAGCTCGTCACTTGGCATTGTTGCCTTATGTAACTGACATGATGAAATAAGAAGGAGGAAAAGTATGGAAATTATATTGAAAGAAGACATTGTAAACTTGGGTTATAAGAACGACATCGTAACTGTTAAGTCCGGTTATGGTCGTAACTACCTCATCCCGACAGGTAAAGCTGTGATTGCTTCTCCTGCTGCAAAGAAAATGTTGGCTGAAGATTTGAAGCAACGTGCTCACAAATTGGAAAAAATCAAGAAGGATGCTGAAGCATTGGCAGCTAAATTGAAGATCGCTACTAAAGTTAGCTCAACCGGTACTATCTTCGGTTCTGTTGGTAACATCCAGATTGCAGAAGAATTGGCTAAGTTAGGTCATGAAATTGACCGTAAGATCATCGTTGTAAAAGACGCTGTGAAAGAAGTTGGCCAGTACAAAGCTATCGTTAAGCTGCACAAGGAAGTTTCTGTAGAGATTCCTTTCGAAGTTGTTGCTGAAGAAGCATAATTAAACTTCATATATAAAAGAAGCCCGGTTTCCGAAAGGAGGCCGGGCTTTTTTATTACTGGTTAGTTCTAATTGTATTCTTTATCAATAAAAGTAATTGTTTTATCAATTAGTTTCATGTAGTGGCTGTATGTGAGATGCGGGTCATCATGTACAAAAGAGATTTGCCGCATGGCAGCAAACCCTTCTGGGAGGAGGATGGTGAATTCCAAGATTTCTCTTAGTGACTTATTCTCATTAGAAATTTTTCTAAATTCTTGCTGACTGACGCATTTCTCTACCGCTGTCTCTTTTGCTTTGGAGAATCCTTCATAAAAAAGGTGTGCACTTTTTATTACGGCATAGGCCTGGATGATTTCGACAGCAAGCTCTTTGTTTTTAATATTTTGCATGACAGAAGAAGCTCTGAGCATTTCCATAGCATCGGTGACCGGAAGAAAATCTTGTGATTGGAATGGGAAATAGCCGTAGTAATTCAGAGAGTCGGAGGATGCTTCATTCATTTTGTCTTTGTATTGAAGCAGGTAGGATGCACCTTCTTTGTTGATTTTTTCGATTTTCATCATCTCTTCTATTGTTTCCCGGTTAATAAGTAATTCGCTTTTGACCAACTGTAGGGCCTGTGCCACCTCTTTTTTCTTGTTGTGCTCCTGAATCATATCACTTCCCACGAATGTGATTGCAATACCCAGTACGACTGCAATGAAATTGCAGATGAAATCACCTAATCTTCCCTTGATAGCTGATCGCTTAATTTTTTCTATCAGTTTTGTATTCATAATATTAGCATAATATGTAGATTAGCAAAGATAAGGATTTTCAGAACTAATCAAATAGGAAAAGTGATGAATCACTGAGGTATCTTTGGGATGGTACAAATGGGTATAAAAAAAGTCTGTTCGTGCTTTCGCACGTCAGACTTTCAATTCTCTCAGTGTGTTGTTCTGAATTATTCAGCTACAACTGCTGCGCTATCTACTGCTACAGTATCAGCTGCTGCGGCTGCCTCAGCTGCTGCTGCGGCTGCTTCTTCTACTGCTGCGATTGAATCAGCAATACGGATAGAATCTGCTGCTGCTTTTTCAGCGTCAGCTTGTTTGTTACCACAAGATGCGAAAGATACTGCTACGATAGCTACGGCCATCAAAACTAATTTTTTCATTTTCTTTGCTTTTTAAAAACGTAATACAATCAATTGCTTTATTAAAACGCTGCAAAGGTATGTACTTTTTCAATATGTTGTTCTCCAAATCCCAACTTTTTTTATGTTTTTTTTTGGAGGTTAGCCCCTTTTGATTACTTTTTGTATGTTTAATAACATACTAATCTTCTGCAATACTGTTATATAAGTAGCGTTTGATGCTCCTTTTAGGAGTTTTCTCAAACTCGGTAGGATAGAGCTGAATCTGGCTGACTTTCTCGTAACTGGCCACACTGCTATTCAGGTTCTTCAAGTTCTCGTTCATGATGGTTTTGAGGTTTTCCTCTTGGTTCAGTCCAAGGGAATCCAAAGCTTCGTAATCTGCATAGACTAAGGCTACCAGTTTTTTATTGCGTTCGATAACGAGACTTTCCAGTACGAAAGGCAGGTTGTTGAGACGTGCTTCGATTTCTTCGGGGAAGATGTTTTGTCCGCTGGAACTCAGGATCATGGTCTTACTGCGGCCACGAATATAAAGGTTTCCTTTTTCATCCAGTTTACCCAAGTCACCGGTACGTAGCCAGCCGTCTTCGGTGAAGACTTCTTTAGTGGCTTCCGGATTCTTATAATAACCTGTCATTACATTTTCGCCGCGTACCTGGATTTCGCCGATTTCTGCCTCCGGATTTTCTTTGTAGATACGGGCTTCCATGATGTCGAGCACTCGCCCGGAAGAAGTCGGGATGAATTCGTTCCAGGGAGCGTAACTGATTAACGGCGCACACTCCGTCATGCCATAACCGATGGTGAACGGGAACTTGATGCGATGGAAGAATTCTTCCACTTCCGGGTTCATGGCGGCACCGCCGATAATGACTTCTTTGAAACGGCCGCCCAAAGCATCTATCAGTTTCTTCCGGATTTGCCCATAGATTTGTCCGTCGAGCAAAGGAATGCTGAGTGCCCATTTCATAGTCTTTTTATTTATGATAGGTTGAATGACATTCTTATAGATTTTCTCGATAACGAGTGGCACGGTAATAATCAAGCTGGGTTTTACCTCTTCGAAGGCCTTCATCAGAATCTTTGGAGAGGGGACTTTGCCCAAAAGTGTGACGTGAGTACCCACGGCAGTAGCTGTAAGAAAGTCGAAAGCGCAACCGTAGGCATGAGCCAAGGGTAAGAAGGAGAGTACTTTATCTCCCTTTTTCAACAACTCGGTGCGGATACCGAAAGTGACATTTCCTGCGAGATTGTTTCCTGTCAGCATCACGCCCTTACTGAAACCGGTGGTGCCCGAGGTATAGTTCAGCAGCATTACCTTATCATTGGAAAGAGTGGTATACTGCACGTCTTCCCGGTGGAAACCTTTCGGATAAGTTATGTGCATTTCTTCATCCAGGTGTTTGAGGAAACGATTGATTGTTTCACCGTCGCGCTGATGCAGGCAACGGAAATCGGAAAGGGAGAATACGGCACGCAATCCGGCCAGGCGTTCTTCTTCCAGATGTTCCCAGATGGAATCGCTCGTAAAGAGGAAAACAGACTCGGAGTGGTTGACGATATGATGTACATCATTCGGATTAAAATCTTGAAGAATGGGAACAACGATAGCTCCGTAAGTGATGGTGGCCATATAAGCGATGCACCAACGGGCATTGTTCTTACCGATAATAGCAATTTTGTCGCCCCGGCGCAAGCTGCAATGTTTGAATAGCAAGTGCAATTTAGCTATCTCTTGCGCCACTTGTCCATAGGAATAACTCTCGTCTTCACCGTAATCGGTATAGCAAGGAAGGTCCCAGTTTTCACGGAAACTCTGCTCGTAGAGTTTGATAAAGTTCTCTTGTATCATTGCACGAAAATTGATGATTTGTGCAAAAGTAGAAAAAATCTAATAATTATATGTAACTTTGTAGCAGAAATGTGTTTAGAATAGATATGATTGATACCAATATATTTCAAGATAAGACAGCGGTTTACTATACATTAGGTTGTAAGTTGAACTTCTCGGAAACCTCTACTATCGGTAAGATTTTGCGGGATGCAGGTGTGCGTACGGCACGTAAAGGGGAGAAAGCAGACATCTGTGTGGTGAACACTTGTTCGGTGACGGAAGTGGCGGATAAGAAATGCCGCCAGGCTATCCATCGTCTGGTGAAGCAACATCCGGGGGCTTTCGTGGTTGTGACCGGATGTTATGCCCAGTTGAAACCCGAAACCGTTGCAAAGATTGAGGGTGTGGATGTGGTGCTTGGTGCCGAACAGAAAAAAGATTTGCTTCAATATCTCGGCAACCTGCAAAAGAATGAGTCGGGAGAAGCTTATGCTTCGGCGCTGAAAGATATCCATTCGTTTGCACCGTCGTGCTCACGTGGCGATCGTTCCCGTTTTTTTCTGAAAGTGCAGGATGGTTGCGATTATTTCTGTTCCTACTGTACCATTCCTTTCGCCCGCGGGCGGAGTCGCAATGGAACAATTGCATCCATGGTGGAACAAGCCCGCCAGGCTGCGGCCGAGGGAGGAAAAGAAATTGTGCTGACGGGTGTCAATAGCGGGGATTTCGGTAAAACTACCGGAGAAACTTTCTTCGATCTGGTGAAGGCGCTGGATGAAGTGGAAGGCATTGAGCGCTACCGAATTTCCTCCATAGAGCCCAATTTGCTGACTGACGAGATCATAGAATTCGTTTCTCATTCCCGCAGTTTCATGCCTCATTTCCATATTCCGTTGCAGTCCGGTAGTGACGAAGTGCTGAAGCTGATGCGCCGGCGATATGATACGGAACTTTTCGCTTCCAAAGTGCGGAAAGTGAAAGAAGTGATGCCCGATGCTTTTATCGGCGTGGATGTGATTGTGGGCACACGTGGTGAAACGGATGAATACTTTGAGCAGGCCTACGAATTTATCAAAAGCCTGGATGTGACCCAGCTTCATGTGTTTAGCTACTCCGAACGTCCGGGTACACAGGCATTAAAGATAGACCATGTGGTAACTCCCGAGGAAAAACACCGTCGGAGTCAGCGCCTGTTGGAACTTTCGGACGAAAAGACGCGTGCATTCTATGCCCGTCATATCGGACAAACCCTGCCTGTGTTGTTGGAGCGTTCCAAGCCGGGAACTCCTATGCATGGCTTCACTGCTAACTATATCCGCATGGAGGTTCCCCACAATGATACATTGGATAATCAGGTGGTGCCTGTTCGTTTGGGCGATTTTAATGAAGACGGAACGGCGTTGCAGGGAATGGTGCTATTATAATAAGGTATAAGAAAAGTATGAAATCGAAACTTGTCTACTGGCTGACTTACGCTGGCATGTGGCTTCTGGCTCTGCTTCCTTTCCGGGCACTTTATATATTGTCCGATGGGGTTTGTTTTTTGATGCGTCATGTGGTGCATTATCGTCGTAAGGTAGTTCGTAAGAATCTGAAGAATTCTTTTCCTGAAAAATCCGAGGCTGAACTGCGCGAGATTGAGCGTGAGTTTTATCGCTATATCTGCGACTATATGCTGGAAGAAATAAAGATGATGCGTATGTCGTTCGAAGACCTTTCCCGTCGTATGGAGTATGGTAATACTGAAGAATATCTTGCCATGCTCGAAAAACATGGAGGTATCGTTGTACTCATTCCCCATTATGCCAATTTTGAGTGGTTGACGGCGATGGGAGCCTTCATGAAGCCGGAAGACGTACCGTTGCAAGTGTATAAACCTTTGCGAAACAAGTATATGGATGAAATGTTTAAGATCATCCGTGCCCGTCATGGTGGCTATAATGTACCGAAACATTCCACTGCCCGCGAAGTGATCCGGTTGCGCCGTGAAGGGAAGCATGTAGTGATCGGACTGATTACCGATCAGTCTCCCAATCGCAATGAAGCCCATCACTGGACAACTTTCCTGAATCAGGATACCGTATTTATGGATGGTGGTGAACGTATTGCCAGAATGATGAATTATCCTGTTTTTTATTGTGAATTGGAAAAACGGGGTAGAGGATATTGCAAAGCATACTTTGATCTGTTGACTGAAACCCCGAAGCAAACTGCCGAGGGAGAAATAACCGAACTATTTGTGCGTCGCTTGGAGCAGACCATTCGCCGTGCTCCTGCTTATTGGTTCTGGTCGCATAAACGGTGGAAACTCACACGGGAAGATTTGAAGAAACAGCATGAATAAGATAGCAGTTGTCATATTAAACTGGAACGGGTGCGATATGCTCCGCTCGTTTCTTCCTTCCGTAGTACGCTTTTCTGAAGCGGACGGTGCGGTAGTGTATGTTGCCGATAATGGTTCTACGGATGCATCTGTTGATATGCTTTGTCGTGAATTCCTTACCGTCCGATTGATTCTGTTGGAAGAAAATCAAGGTTTCGCTGATGGTTATAATATGGCATTGCAAGAGGTCGATGCCGAGTATGTAGTACTTCTCAATTCAGATGTGGAGGTGACGGAACATTGGCTTCAGCCACTGGTTGACTATATGGATGCTCATCCTGAAGCGGCGGCTTGCCAGCCGAAGATACGCAGTTGGAGGCAGAAGGAGATGTTCGAGTATGCCGGTGCGGCGGGTGGTTTTCTTGATCGTTACGGTTATCCGTTCTGTCGTGGTCGGATTATGGGTGTGGTAGAAGAGGATAGGGGACAATATGACACTATCATTCCCGTCTTTTGGGCTACAGGTGCAGCTTTGTTTATCCGCCTGAAAGATTATCGTGAAGCCGGTGGATTGGATGGACGTTTCTTTGCCCACATGGAAGAGATTGATCTTTGCTGGCGGCTTCGTGCACGTGGCCGGCAGATTGCCTGTGTGCCGCAAAGTGTGGTTTACCATGTAGGCGGTGCTACGCTGAAGAAAGAGAATCCCCGAAAGACTTTCCTCAATTTTCGTAATAATCTTGTCATGCTTTACAAGAACCTGCCATCCAAGGATTTTGCTTCCGTGATGCGTACCCGTGCAGTTCTTGACTATATAGCTGCATTGAGTTTTATACTTAAACTACAGTTCCCCAATGCATTGGCAGTTCTTCGCGCACGGCGTGAATATCGTTTGTTACGTTCTTCTTTTACTCCTGCACGTGAAGAGAACCTGAAAAAAACTTCCCTTTCCGTGATACCGGAATGGACAAAAAGCTGTATCTTGGCACAGTATTATTTACGTGGAAAGAAATTTTTCTCGCAATTATAGCTTTTTCTTTTTACCGATTGTTTATTATTTAAACGTATTGCCTTATGACAAAATTAGTTAGAAAGATTGGACTGGTGGCGCACGACGCCATGAAGAAAGACCTCATAGAGTGGGTTCTCTGGAACTCAGAATTGCTCATGGGGCACAAGTTTTACTGTACAGGTACTACGGGAACTCTTATTCTTGAGGCTCTTAAGGAAAAGCATCCTGATGTTGAGTGGGATTTTACCATTTTGAAATCCGGTCCTTTGGGTGGTGACCAGCAAATGGGGTCTCGCATTGTGGATGGCGAGATTGATTATCTTTTCTTCTTCACTGATCCTATGACGTTGCAGCCGCACGATACGGATGTGAAAGCGCTGACTCGTCTTGCCGGTGTTGAGAATATCGTTTTTTGCTGTAACCGTAGTACGGCAGACCATATTATTTCAAGCCCGCTATTCGTTGATCCGACGTATGAACGCACTATTCCGGATTACACCGGCTACACCAAACGATTTGAAAATAAACCGGTGGTTGCCGAGGCGGTGGAGTCTGCCAAAAAACGGAAGAAAAAGAGAGGATAAAGTAAGTTCTCCGATAAGAATAAAAAGGGGGAGAAGGGCTTCATATTGGAAAGTCCTTCCCCCCCTTTCTATGTGAAGCTTTCGGATAGTTATAACAAAAATAAGGACGACTTTCCCGAGCTTCCACGCATCCGTATGGTATGGAAATCTATTGCTGCCCAACTCTCGAAAGAGAACCGGAAGTTTATTTACGGGCGGTTGAAGGAGGGTGCGCATGCCAAAGATTTTTCCGGTAGTTACTTCTGTAATAACCGGCGGTCGGTGATATTATAATAGAAATTCCTCTATATTATCTCGCGTGATAACCTTGAATGTAGCGTTCGGGTAACTGTTAGTGAATGTTTTTGGAACTTTGGCAATTCTCTTTGGATTCCATTTAAACTCATAAGCTGCCAGTTGCCCGTTGCCTTCTTCAATGAAGTCAATTTCTTGCATGGCAGTGGTGCGCCAGAACCATGTATTATACCATAGGCAGTGGTAATGCAAAAACTTCATTCGTTCCGATACTATAAAGTTTTCGAATAATGCTCCAATATCAGGGCGGGTTTCGGCTAATGCAAAGTTGGCGATAACCGCATTGCGGATGCCGTTGTCATAGAAATATATTTTCCGGCTACTCTTTAGCTCATTTCGTAAATTACGGCTGAAAGATCCTAAGCGGAAGATGATATATGATTGCTCCAATAAAATGACATAACGTTCCACTGTCTTTGGATCTAAATCACACAGTTGCCCTAATTCATTATATGAAACTTCGGAACCTACTTGGAAAGCAAGAGCTTGTAAAAGTTTTACTATTTTGTCGGCTTTCTTTATATGTTCCCAATCAAGGATATCCTTATATAAATAACTGTCGGAAAGTTGTTTCAGAATTTCAACCTCTGAGCCGGGATGGTTCACTACGTCCGGATAATAGCCATATACCAGTCGGTGGGGAAGTAGTCTTTTCTCATCCATAAGTCCATGATGATTAACCATCTCTTCAAAGGAGAGGGGATACATTTTATATTCCCATTTCCTTCCGGTCAGTGGTTCATTGATTTTGTTGGCAAGATCGAAGGAAGAGCTTCCGGTTGCTATCAGCTGAATGTCCGGCAGTTGGTCTGTGATGAGTTTAAGTCTTATCCCAATGTCTTCAATTCGTTGTGCTTCATCTATGATAACAGTTTTATTATTGCCGAAGATATACTTCAAACGCGTTGCTGAGATGTTTTCAAAAAGTGCACGAGTATCCTGTTCGTCTCCATTGAGCCACAATATACCTTCTTTTTCTTTGAACAGATGTTTCAATAGGGTAGTCTTACCTACTTGGCGTGCCCCCATGATGACAATGGCTTTATCTTGTCCCAATTTATTTCGTATGCTTTCTTCTAATACTCTTGTTATCATACTCTTATTGCTTTTTTCTGAAAGCAAAGATAACAGATAATAAACGCAAATCCAAAAATATCATGTTTTTTGCGGAATGAAATCCGTAAAAAACATGATATTTTTGGAAATGTAACTATTGTATAATCTGAAGATGGTGTTTTTCAGTTGCTCTTTGTTCGGTTTGTTTTAGTATAAATATCCCAAAGAGAAAGTGAAGCTTCTGTTTTTGTATGTATAGTCGTTAGCTTTAGATACGTTCATTAAACTCCAATCAGCTCCAAATGAGAGTTGAAAATGCTTTGCATATTCTACACCGACATTGAATCCGCATCCCCAATCGAATCTTTTGTACCCATATTTACCACTAAAAATGTCACTTTCAGTGTGAAACTTTTTTCCGTTTCTATAAGATTTCTCCTTGCCCCACAGTGCTACTCCGGCATATGGACCTACATTGGCAAAAAGTGAAACCGATTTACTGCATTTTATTTTATATCCTATATGGACAGGAACAACTAAATAGTTGAGATTCCTTGTATAATGTCTTTCATCTGTATTTACCATATTTCCGTATTCATACTTGTAACCTTTTGCAGATAACTGTAAACCAAAATCGGTGTAAAAACCTTTTATTACAGACGGTATTCCCAGTTCTCCTTTGGCTCCTAAGAGAAGCCCTGCTTGGCATTGGGGTTCTATATCTCCCATAGGTTTACTTAAGTTGA
>ERZ780053.911-NODE-911-length-9523-cov-2.32372_pt1 | contig 9523 bp, 7 predicted proteins | sample MGYA00511088_ERZ780053 | MGnify/ENA primary metagenome ERZ780053 (study PRJEB29588, sample SAMEA2150866) | human gut metagenome | biome: human gut; feature: human-associated habitat; material: faeces | place: Denmark | collected 2008/2010 ...
GGCGGCCGCGAAAGGGCCCGCCGCAGTCGTTTCGGGGCCGTATTTGCAATGGCCGGCTTGCGGGTTCCGGATGCGGTCGGGTGGGATTGCTCCGGCCCACCGGAGCGAAATGGCGGGAACGGAGCCGTATGCCGGGTCTGGTACGTGTCTCAGGCTGGAGTCGGACGGAATGGATGTGCCTGCCGCGGGTCCGGACGGTATTGCCGGTGCAGTAGGGAGGGCCCGGAATGCACGGTGCTTTTTGTTGCCGTCTCCTTGGCGTTCGGTTCGGCACATTCCGTCCGTTGCTGCTCCCATGCGGCGTGGGCGTGTGCCGTAAGGGTGTCGTGTCCCGGTGATGATGCGGTGGACTCGGCAGGGAAAATAAGAGAAGGGGTACCGCGTGCGGTGCCCCTTCTCTTTCCGTTCGTCGGCCGGTATGCGTTACTCCAGCTTTTCCCAGACGAGGTCTCTGCCGAACATGGGCTTTCCGATATACCCCCTGACCCGGAGCTCCTGCGGACCATCGAATTCCGCCTGTACGTCGTACACTTTGCCATCGACGGGGTTGTATATCGTACCGCCCGTCCACCGCTCCTTTTTCGCATCGTAACGCAAACCGCGCACGAGTACAATGGCGTCGGCCCGGCCGCTCCGCAATGCCGGGTCGGGATTGAGCAGGTCGAGCCGGGGATTCCCCGCTTCGTCGTTGGGGTGTTCGAGCCAGATGATGCGTGCCTCGTAGGTGTCGCCCGTCTTGTATATCCGTACCTTGGAGAGTTCGTGCGTGGTCTCTCCCTCCACTTTGTAGATACCGAGAATTCTGTCGGCCTCCTGTGCCGAAACGCTTCCGGTTGCGGTGCATACTGCCGTAGCGAGCAGAAGCATTGTGATGAACCTGTTCATGGCTGTATTGTGACGTGTTTCTGCGAAGAGAGCTCCGGAGCGGGCTCCTGTCCTTATTTAAGGAAAAATTTGCGTTGAAAGAGAATGATATAGAATACCGCTACCGTGATGTAGCTGTCGGCTATGTTGAATACGGGACTGAAAAAGGTGAACTCCCTGCCGCCTATCAGCGGCATCCAGTCGGGCCAGGTGGAGTTGATGATGGGGAAATAGAGCATATCCACTACTTTGCCGTGCAGGAACGGTGCGTATCCCCCTCCTTCCGGAAAAAGTGTGGCGGCCGCATAAGGTGTTGATTCGGAGAAGATAAGGCCGTAAAAAGCACTGTCTATCATGTTGCCTATCGCCCCGGCGAGTATCAGGGCCCCGCCGACGAGTACTCCCGTGGGAGCCGACTTTTTGACGAGCCGGTGCAGATACCATGCGATGAGCACGATGGCCGCGATGCGTATGAGGCTCAACAGCAGCTTACCCCAGGTTCCGCCGAGCTGCATGCCGAATGCCGCCCCGGGATTTTCGATGAAGTGGATGATGAACCAGTTGCCGAAGACCGGAATGCTCTGATAGAGTTCCATGTTCAGTTTGACGGTGAATTTGACCGCCTGGTCTATGACGAGCAGCAGGACGATGAACAGGGTGAGCTTCGTGTTCGTGGATGGTTTGCAGCGCATGGTATGTTTCGTTTTCTGAGTAAGGCCGCCTACGGCATCCGCAAATATAGTAATATATTCGCTGAAAAGCATGGTACGGGTCGGTCGGCTGGCCGGTATGCGGCGGCGGAACCTGTATTTTGGTGAGATGGAGGGACCGGAACAGGAGATGCGAATCGGTCGGGAGGCTGCTTCTTTGTCCCGCACTTCGGTGTCTGGGCCGGTTCGCGTATGTTGAAGGCAATACCGAATTGCATGAATGCAATGCGGTACTGCCTTTCATCGTGGGGGAGTATGCCGGCTCGTGTGTCAGATGCCGCAGCGCGACTTGATATAGTGGTGGTGCGGGCCGAAACGTTCGAAAGCGGCACGGTCGAGTTCTTCGCGGCTCGCCGGGTCGGCGATGCTTATCAGCAGACGGGCGCGTTCCTGGAGGCTTTTGCCGTAAAGGGTTACCGCTCCGTGTTCGGTCACTATCCAGTGTACGTGCGCACGGGTGGTCACCACGCCCGCCCCTTCGGCCAGAACGGGAACAATCTTGCTGATGCCCTTGTTCGTGACCGACGGCATGGCCACGATGGCTTTGCCGCCTTCCGAACGGGAGGCGCCGTAGATGAAATCCACCTGTCCGCCGACGCCGGAGTAGAAACGCGTACCGAGCGAATCGGCGCATATCTGTCCCGTAAGGTCGATTTGCAGTGCCGAGTTGATGGCCGTCACCTTGGGATTCTGGGCGATGACGAAGGGGTCGTTGGTGTATCCGACGTCTTTCATCAGTACGCCGGGATTGTTGTCAATGAAGTCATAAACGCGGTGTGAGCCCATCAGGAAGGTGGAGACCATCTTCCCTTTGTCTATCTTCTTGTTGGCACCGTTTATCACGCCCGATTCCACGAGGGGCAGTACGCCGTCGGCGAACATTTCGGTGTGTACGCCGAGGTTCTTGTGGCTGCCCAGCTGCGACAGCACCGCATTGGGGATGGCCCCGATGCCCATCTGGAGGCACGCTCCGTCTTCGATGAGCGCTGCGCAGTTGCGGCCTATGGCGCACTCCAGGTCGTTCGGTTCGGCGAAGTGCTCCTCGATGAGCGGCGTGTCGTCCTCGACGAAGAGGTCTATCTGCGAGGTGTGGATGAACGAATCGCCGAACGACCGCGGGACATGCCGGTTCACGACCGCGATGACCGTGTCGGCGCACTCCACGGCCGCCAGCGTGGCGTCTACCGAGGTGCCGAGGGAGACGTAGCCGTGTCTGTCGGGAGTCGAGACCTGTATCATGGCCACGTTGCACGGCAGGATGCCGTCCCGGTAGAGGCGCTGCGTCTCGCTCAGGAAGACCGGTATGTAGTCGGCGAAACCCTGTTGGGTGATGTTCCGGACATTCCCTCCCACGAAGAACGAGTCGAGCTGGAAAATCCCTTCCATTTCGGGGACGGCGTAGAGGGCCTCGCCCTCGGTGTGGAGGTGATGGATATGGACGTGCTGCAACTCCCCGGCCTCGCCCCGTGCCGTCATCGCACGGACGAGTATCTGCGGTACGCTGGCGACGCTGCTCAGGTGGACGTGGTCACCGGATTTGATGACTTTCACCGCCTCTTCGGGTGTCGTGAATCTGATGGGATGGTTCATGGTTGCAATATGTTTTGTTGTATCGGTCGAAGGGGTGCGGAGGCTGCGGCTTTCTGTGCCGCAGAAGGTTTTTTCCGGCTTTTTGTTACGATTTGTAAACTTCGTCAGCCAAAGATAAATATTTTTTTCCTTATGGGTTGCTCCTACATTAGAATTCATTACATTTGCGGATGAATATTGGGCTTATTTACCGGATGCCGGGATATGGTGCTTGAAGCCGTGTTCCGCGTATTGTCACGTATGACGCAAGTTAAGTGAATTTGATATATAAATCAACTACTAATATTTAAAAAACCAGGGAACTTAAGGTACGTGGGCGTACGCTGAAGGTTCCCGTTGCTTTGAAGGCATTATGGAAAACACAAGCATTACGGAGAGGGATGACGTGGTTATCCGGTTCTCCGGGGACTCCGGGGACGGAATGCAGCTGACGGGCACTCTGTTCTCCGACACCGCGGCCCTGCAGGGCAACGGCATTTCGACTTTCCCGGATTATCCTGCCGAAATTCGCGCACCGCAGGGAACTGTGGCCGGTGTATCGGGATTTCAGGTACATTTCGGCGACCATCCGGTACAGACACCGGGTGACTATTGCGACGTGCTGGTGACCATGAATCCGGCCGCCCTGAGGGCTAACGCCTGCTGGCTGAGGAAAGGCGCCACGGTAATCATCGACGGCGATACGCTCGACGAGAAGAGCGTGGCCCGTGCGGGATTCACGACGGGTGACCCGTTCGCCGAGCTGGGAATAGAGGATTACAACATCATCGTCGCCGACATCACGACCATGACCAAAGAGGCCCTCGCGGGGCTCGACCTGGATGTGAAGAGCAAGAACATGTTTGCGCTGGGCATGTGCCTCTTCATGTTCAACAAGCCGCTTGAGCATGCCGTGGAATATATCAACAACAAGTTCGGCAAACGCAATCCGGTCGTTGCCGAGGCGAATGTCCTCGCGCTCAAGGCCGGTCATAACTATGCCCACAATACGCATGCGTTCGCCAATACGTACGACGTGCAGCCTGCCGACCTGCCCAAAGGCCGTTACCGCAGCATCAACGGCAACCAGGCGACGGCATGGGGATTCATCGCCGCTTCCGAAAAGAGCGGCCGGCCGCTCCACTGCGGTTCGTATCCCATTACCCCCGCGACCGTCATTCTCGAAGAACTCGCCAAGCGCAAAGACCTCGGCGTGAAGACCGTACAGTGCGAGGATGAAATCGCCGGCATTTGTACGACCATCGGGGCTTCGTATGCGGGCCACTTCGCCGTGACCACCACCTCCGGTCCCGGCCTTTCGCTGAAGTCCGAGGCCATGGGTCTGGCGGTAATGACCGAGCTTTCGATTGTCGTCGTGGACGTACAGCGCGGCGGGCCTTCCACCGGCCTTCCGACCAAGACCGAACAGGGTGACCTGCTGCAGGCGCTCTGGGGCCGCAACGGAGAGTGTCCGATGATAGTCATTGCGGCAAGTACTCCGTCCGACTGTTTCCATTACGCTTTCATGGCCGGCAAGCTCGCCATGGAACACATGACGCCGGTCGTGCTGCTTTCCGACGGATTCATCGCCAACGGCAGCCAGCCTTGGAAGATACCCTCCATGAAGGATTATCCCGAAATACATCCGCCGGTAATCAGGGAGCTGCCGGAGGACGAAAAGACTTTCCTGCCCTACAAGCGCGACGGACTGCGGCTGGCTCGCCGTTGGGCATTCCCCGGTACGCCCGGTTTGGAGCACCGCATCGGCGGTCTGGAAAAGGATATCCTGAAGGGTTCGCCGTCGCACAATCCGCAGAACCACCAGCGGATGGTCGAGTTGCGTGCCGAGAAGGTGGCGCGTGTCGTGGACTTCATTCCCGAACAGGAAGTGCTGGGCGACCGGGAAGGCGACCTGCTCGTCGTTGGTTGGGGCGGTACCCGCGGCCATCTCGAATCGGCCGTAAAGGAGATGCGGGCGGCAGGAAAGAAGGTTTCCCTCTGCCACTTCAACTACATCAACCCCCTGCCGCACGGCGTGTACGAAATCTTTTCCGGGTTCAGGAAAATCGTGGTATGCGAGCTGAACGAAGGACAGTTCGCCAATTACATGCGTATGTCGTTCCCGCAGTTCCGGTACGAACAGTTCAACAAGGTACAGGGGCTTCCGTTCACGAAAGAGGAACTGGTCGATAAGTTTAACGAATTATTGGAAAAGTAGTCATGAGCGAACTCAAATATACGGTTGCGGACTTCAAAAGCGACCAGGAAGTTAAGTGGTGTCCCGGCTGCGGCGACTATGCCGTGTTGAGTGCCATCCAGAAGGCCATGCCGCAGATAGCCGCCAATGCCGACGTGGAACATTCGCGTTTCGCGGTGGTCTCCGGTATCGGCTGTTCGTCGCGTTTCCCCTATTACGTGAGCACATACGGTTTCCACGGCATACACGGCCGTGCCAACGCCATCGCTACGGGTCTCAAGACGGCCAACCCCGACCTGAGCGTCTTTGTGATGACGGGCGACGGCGACTCGCTCGCCATCGGCGGCAACCATTTCATCCACTCCATCCGCCGTAACATCGACCTGAACGTGGTGCTGTTCAATAACGAGATTTACGGTCTCACCAAAGGACAGTACTCGCCGACGTCGAAGCTCGGCAAGATTACCAAGACGTCGCCCTACGGTACGGTGGAGCGTCCGTTCAATCCCGGCGAACTGGTGATAGGTGCCCACGGCACTTTCTTCGCCCGTTCGATAGACGCCGAGGTGAACCTGACCACGGAGTGCATGGTGGCCGCTTCGAAGCACGACGGCCTGTCGGTCATCGAGGTGCTGGTGAACTGCATGATATTCAATAACGGTACTCACAAGGCGTTCGCCGGCGACAAGGAGGTGCGGGCGGAACACACCATCACCCTCCGTCAGGGCGAAAAGATGCTCTTCGGCAAGAACATGGACAAGGGGCTGATGCTCGACAACATGAAGCTGAAGGTGGTGACCGTCGGCGAGAACGGCGTGACGCTCGACGACATCCTCGTGCATGACGCCCACGAGAAGGATACGATGGTGCATGTGATGCTGGCCAGCATGAAGTATCCCGATTTTCCTGTCGCGCTGGGTATCATCCGTGACGTGGCGGAACCCACTTACGAACGCGAAGTGGCCCGGCAGATTGCCGAGGTTCAGGCTACGGCGAAGATTAAGAACGTGGACGACCTGCTGAACAGCGGGGAAACGTGGGAGGTCGAATAGCGTAGTGTATTCGGTCCGTTCGGAAAAGCAAGGTTCCGGGCGGCTTGTGAAATACTGGCCGGCGGGCAGGAGTTACTCCTGCCCGCCGCTTTTGGTGTCGGTTCGTTCCATGGCGGGGAAGACGGTACCGCTGCGCAAACATGTGTCGATGCTCGTCCGGTCACCGCATCTGTGCCTCGAGGCTATGGAAGATTTCCCGCATCCGGTCGGCGTCGCCGGAGATGGCGGGGGCGGAGATGGCGAAGGTTCCCCTGTCTATCGGCATGTTGATGCGGGGTGCTGCCAGCACGTTGCCTTCGTAAAGGAAGACGATGTGCCGTCCGACGGCCTTGCGGGTGGCGGCTGTCCATCGCTTCTGCTTTTCCGGTTTGACGGTACCCGTTATCTGATAGATGAACGTACCCTCGCCGGAGGGTAGCGAGTCGAGATGCAGTGCGGCGAAGTCGCTGCATGTAACGATGGAGGGGCCGATGCGTGTATCCGGGCCTTCGCCGGAGGTCGTGTACCAGCCGTCCGGCAGGTTGTGCGGAGTGCATGCCGTCAGGATGAAGAGTGCGGCGGCCAAGGAAAGAATGCGGGTTATGGGGCGGTATTTCATGCAGGACATTCGGGCTGACTGGAGTTTTCGGGACGGGAAACGCTTGCTTGTCGGTCGGAAGAGGTGGAATGGTGGTGGGATTGTGTTCCCGCGGCGCCTGTTCCGATGAGGAGTTCCCGGTAGTCCCTCCATCGGCGCAGGACTGTTGCTTTCGGAACGCCGCATGGCGGTTGTCAGGAAAGTTGCTGCATTTCGATGAGTTTGGCGTAGGTGCCCTTGCGGCTGATGAGTTCTGTGTGCGTTCCTTCCTCGGTGATGCGGCCCTGTTCGATGACGATGATTTTATCCGCGTTGCGTATCGTGCTCAAACGGTGGGCGATGACGATGGATGTGCGCCCTTCGAGCAGTGTGTTGAGGGCCTCCTGTACGAGTTTTTCGCTCTCGGTGTCGAGGGCGGATGTCGCCTCGTCGAGGATGAGGATTTCGGGGTTTTTGAGAACGGCGCGGGCGATGCTGAGGCGCTGACGCTGCCCGCCGGAGAGTTTCGCGCCGCGGTCGCCGATGTTCGTCTCCAGGCCGTAGGGAGTCTCTGCGATGAACTGTTCGGCGTTGGCGATGCGTGCCGCATCCATGACCTCTTCGCGCGTGGCTTCGGAGTTGCCCAGGCGGATGTTATTCTCGATGGTGTCGTTAAAGAGTACGGTATCCTGCGCCACGATGCCCATCCGCTCGCGCAGGGAGTGCAGGTCGTACTGTCGGATGTCGCGGCCGTCGATGCGGATTTCGCCTGCCGTCACGTCGTAAAAGCGCGGAATGAGGTCTGAAATCGTCGATTTGCCGCCTCCCGAAGGGCCGACGAGCGCGACGGTCTGTCCTTTCTCTACCGTGAAGCTGATGCCGCAGATGACTTCCCGCTCCTCGTAGGCGAAACGGACGTCGCGGAATTCGATACGTTCGCGGAAGTGGTCGAGCTGTACGGCGTCGGGCGCGTTCCGGACGGAGGTCTCCGTGTCGAGCAGACGCAGGACGCGGTCGCCGGCGGCGATGCCCTGATTGATGGTGGCGAAGGCATCCGTGAAGGAGCGCATGGGGCGGGTTATCTGGGTGAATATGGCGAGGTAGGTAAGGAAACCGCCCGCATCGAGCTTGCCGCCCGTGACGAGGATGCCGCCGAAGATGAGCAGTCCGGCTGCCGCCGCGATGCCGAGGAATTCGCTCATGGGCGAGGCCAGTTGCTGACGGTAGGCGATGCGCCGCGAGATGTCGGAGAATTTGCGGTTGATGTCGTTGAAGCGGCGGCCGAAAAAGGTTTCCGCATTGTATCCCTTTATCACTTTCATTCCCGAGAGCGATTCGTCGAGTACCGAAGTCAGTTCGCCGAACGACTCCTGTACCTCCTTGGCCGAACGACGCAGGCGTTTCACTATCGTCCCAATCAGCAGCGCCACGACGGGCAGGTAGATGACCGAGAAGAGGGAGAGCTGGACGGAGATGGCCAGCATGGCGACCACGTAGAACAGAATGAGGAAGGGGTCGCGGAAGACCACCTGCAGCGTGTTGGTGATGCAGAACTGCACGACCTGTACGTCGGAGGTGATGCGGGCCATGATGTCGCCCTTGCGTTCGTTGCTGAAAAAACCGAGGTTCATGCTCAGGACGTGTTCGTATACCCGGTCGCGCAGGCGGCAGAGCGTCCGCACGCGCATGTTTTCGATAATTTGTTGGGCGGGGTAGCGGAGAAGGTCGGAGCGCAGCGAGGCGGTGACGACCACGCAGGCGAGCATTATCAGCACGTCCATGATGTCGTAGTCGCTGCCGAACAAGCGGTAGAGGAGATAGGAGAGCAGGGCGCTGATGTAGTCGGTCAGATGACGTATGCTGAAAACGGGCATCTCGGTAACGGCCTGCAGCGCTCCGTCGGGGGAGAACAGCGAATTGACGATGGGCATTATCAGCGTGAAGGTACAGACATTGAAGAATGCGTACAGCAGCGTGCAGAAAAAATAGGGTATGGCGTATTTCTCTATCGGTTTCGCGAAGCCGAGCAGTCTCCAGTATGTCTTCATCTCTTCCTTAATCTCCTGAACGGAGCAAAAGTAGGTAAAAATGGCTAATATATGGTTTTTTTACCTTACTTTTGTTCGGTTGTAGAACGTCGCCAAGACAGTAACGGAGAAGACATGGATATAGTACTCAGTGGCATCAGACCCACCGGACAGCTCCATTTGGGAAACTATTTCGGGGCGCTGCGCAATTTCGTCAGAATGCAGCACGATGCGAAATGCTACTTTTTCATCGCGGATTACCATGCGCTGACTACGCATGACGACCCGACGCGCCTGCACGAGAACGTCCGGACGGTGCTTGCCGAGTACCTCGCCGCGGGCATCGACCCCGACGTGGCTACCGTCTTCGTGCAGGGCGACGTGCCGCAGGTGACCGAACTGTCGCTGCTGCTCGGCATGCACGCCTATGTGGGCGAGCTGGAGCGTACGGCCTCTTTCAAGGACAAGGTGCGCAAGAATCCCTCGAACGTCAATGCCGGCCTGCTCACCTATCCCGTGCTGATGGCGGCGGACATTCTCCTCCACCG
>ERZ780053.918-NODE-918-length-9417-cov-2.38218_pt1 | contig 9417 bp, 10 predicted proteins | sample MGYA00511088_ERZ780053 | MGnify/ENA primary metagenome ERZ780053 (study PRJEB29588, sample SAMEA2150866) | human gut metagenome | biome: human gut; feature: human-associated habitat; material: faeces | place: Denmark | collected 2008/2010 ...
AACGCCCCCTGCATGGAACCTACGGTGGGCAGGCACCCTTCCGGCGAAATATCCGCATCGACGAATGCCTTCAGAAAACGGGACGACTCGTATTTCAGTTCGGGGATACCCGGCATCTCCGGATAGATGGATGCGACGCCGGCGTCCAGCGCGGCGTGTTCGGCCGCGATACCCACCTTTTCGGGCGGCAGGCCCGGCACGCCCATCTCGAGGTGGACGAACTCTTCGCCCGTACGCTCTTCGATGGTCTTCACTATCCCGCCTATCTGTCTTATGGAGCCGTTGTTAAGGTCTGTAACATCAAACTGTTCCATGGCCGCCCGGACTACGGACGGCTCTATCAGGGTGTTCTTCATGATGATATTAAAGTTTTAGATTTTCCAAAAATAGGAACTATTTATATCAGATACAAACTTTTCGGGCGAACATTATTTCAATTTTCCGCCTGAAACCTTATAAAGATAATAATATCGCATAAAGGAAGCAGTCGTCGGGCCACCGCCCTGCGCCTTTTCCGTTACGGAAAGGGTGCCGCGACGGGCAAAATAAACACAACAGACTAACAAGGAACAAGATACCCGAACAATGAACAGGAAAAAACAAAAACAGGACAAATCCGGCGAACGAAATACAAATAATATTTAATCCGTATTTTACGGCATTAACGCCAAAACAATTATATTTGTAATGAATTTTCCTTTTTTGTACGACACCCCAATTAACAATTTAGTAGTATGGATAGCCTTCGGATTGACAGAAGCGGATACACCCTCGTAGACCAGGTGGAAGAGAAGTTGATTCAATACTTCAAGGAACAGGGATTGCGTCCGGGCAGCAGCATCCCCAACGAAAACGAACTCGCCGCATCGCTCGGCATAGGCCGTACCGTCCTGCGGGAAGCGCTCAGCCGTTTCAAGATGACGGGCATGATTCAGTCGCGCACCAAACGCGGCATGACGCTCGCCGAACCCTCGCTGCTGGCGAGCCTCCGCCGCAGCATGAACCCGCTCCTGATGAGCGAAACGACCCTGCGCGACATTTTCGAGATGAGGATAATTCTCGAACTCGGTTCGGCCGACCTCGTCATCAACCTGCTCTCCCCGCAGGATATCGCCGACCTGGAACAGTTAGTAGAGAACGAAGAGCGTTTCGGCGACCCGTACTTGACCGGTTTTCACCGGAAACTGTATGAAAACATGGGAAACAAGATGATGACGGAATTCCAGACGCTCATCATTCCCGTACTCGAATATGTCGTGGAACAACACAAGCCCATGTTCGAGACGCGCCGGGCCGAACTCGCGGCGAAAGGCAAACTGGTCACGCACCGCGATTTGCTGGAACGCATCAAGGCCGGCGACACGGAAGGCTACAAAGAGGCACTGAAGCACCATTTCGACCTCTACAAGGATTACCTCAAACGGACGAGGACAGACGCCGAAGGGCTTATCAGGGAAATCATCGAAGCTGCTCTCTGACGGGCCGTCTCCGACACCGACGGCATTCCGGCATGTGGAAAGCCGGAATGCCGCCGGGTTTCGGGCATCTCCAAAGCCGCCAAGGGATAAGGTTCCGTGCGGTCACCGGCACTGCCGGTTCCCCTTTGCGCAGGACGGTCATCCAACGGCAGGGATTCCGTACGGCCCTTCCGGAGCTACTTTTTCGTCTGTTTCGTACGGTAGGCTGCCTCGTATTTGCCTTTCGCCATCGCATTCAGCTTATTCCTCACGAGCGTCTTGCGCAGCGGAGCCAAGCGGTCGGTGAAAACAATGCCCTCGATGTGGTCGTATTCGTGCTGCACCGCCCGGGCCGGCCATCCTTCGAGCACCTCCTCGTGCTCCTGAAACCGCTCGTCGAAATAGCGTATCCGAATCTTCTCCGGACGGTAGACATCCTCGTGCAGCCCCGGCAGCGAAAGGCACCCCTCGTTCATAAGCACCTCCTCGTCCGATTCCTCCGTTATCTCCGGATTGACGAACACCCTTTTGTAACCGGCCGCCGACGGGTCATACTGACCGAACGGCGAAGTATCCACGACGAACAGCCGCAGCGACTTGCCGATTTGAGGAGCGGCAAGCCCCACCCCTTCCGACGCATACATCGTGTCGAACATGTCCGACACCAGCTTTTCCAGTTCGGGATACTCCCGTTCCACCTCCATGCACTCCTCCCGCAATACGGGAGAACCGTATATGTAAATAGGATATATCATAAGACTTCTATCTGTTTTTCATCTCTTCATACATGCGGCTCTCCATGAACCCCTGCAGCAGAATGGTAGCGCTTATCCGGTCTACCGCAGCCTTGTCGCGCCGCTGCATCCGCTTCATGCCGCCGTCCAGCATCGCCCGATGGGCCAGCACGGAGGCGAACCGCTCGTCAAACATCACTACCCGCACGGCGGGAAACCGCTCCGCAAGCCTCCTGGCCAATCCGCCGGCCGCCGCATGCGTATCGCTCGGAGAGCCGTCCGTCCGCACGGGAAGCCCCACCACGATAATATCGACTCCTTCGGAGGCGACATACTCCGCAAGCCACGGCATGAGCTGCGCCGTCGGCAAGGTGTCGAGTCCGCCGGCGATGATGCGCTGCGGGTCGCTCACCGCTATACCGGTGCGTTTCGTACCGTAGTCTATGGCGAGTATCCGTCCCATACCGCCTGCAAAGTTACGTTTTTACGGCGGGATTCGGAAACGCCCGGAGGATTTATCGCATCCGCTCCCCGCACCGGACTGCGGCCGGATTCGGGTGTACTCGGAAGGACCGGAGGGAAATCCCTGCGGAAAATAGTATCTTTGTTCGATAATTTCCCGCCTTTTGCTGGGCAGGTCGCGTGATTTGTAGTACTTTTGGCATATTAAACGCAGAGGCACAAAATAATGACACAGGAAGAACTTTTCAAGAAACTCGTCGCACACTGTAAGGAATACGGCTTCATATTCCCTTCGAGCGAGATATACGACGGCCTGAGCGCCGTGTACGACTACGGCCAGATGGGCGTCGAACTGAAGAACAACATCAAGCGCTACTGGTGGGATTCGATGACGAAGCTCCACGACAACATCGTGGGCATCGACGCGGCCATCTTCATGCACCCGCGCGTATGGGAAGCGTCGGGACACGTGGGCGCCTTCAACGACCCGCTGATAGACAACAAGGACTCCAAAAAGCGCTACCGTGCCGACGTGCTCATCGAAGACTGGATTACCAAACAGGACGAAAAGATAGACAAGGAGGTCGAAAAGGGCCGCAAACGCTTCGGGGAACGGTTCGACGAGGAGCAGTTCCGCGCCACCAATCCGCGCGTGGCGGAGATTACCGCGAAACGAAACGAAATCAACACCCGCATGGCACAGGCGCTCAACGCCAACGACCTCGACGGCCTGCGCCAAATCATCATCGACACCGAGATAGCCTGCCCCATTTCGGGAACGCGCAACTGGACGGAGGTACGCCAGTTCAACCTGATGTTCGATACGAAGATAGGTTCGGTGGCCGACGGAGCGAACACCATCTATCTGAGACCCGAAACGGCACAGGGCATCTTCGTCAATTTCCTCAACGTGCAGAAGACGGGCCGCATGAAGATTCCTTTCGGCATCGCACAAATCGGCAAGGCTTTCCGCAACGAAATCGTCGCACGGCAGTTCATCTTTCGCATGCGCGAATTCGAACAGATGGAGATGCAGTTCTTCGTACGTCCGGGCGAAGAGCTCGCATGGTTCGCGAAGTGGAAGGAGGCCCGCATGCGGTGGCACCGGGCACTCGGTTTTGGCGACGACAACTATCGTTTCCATGACCACGAGAAGCTGGCCCACTACGCCAACGCAGCCGCCGACATCGAGTTCCGCTTCCCGTTTGGTTTCAAGGAGGTGGAGGGCGTACACTCCCGCACCGACTTCGACCTGGGCCGGCACGAAGAGTTCTCCGGCAAGAAGATACGCTACTACGACGCGGAGACGGGCGAAAGCTATATCCCTTATGTAATAGAGACCTCCATCGGCGTAGACCGCATGGTATTGCAGGTACTTTCGGCGGGATATCAGGAGGAGAAGCTGGAGAACGGCGAAGAACGCACGGTACTCTCCATTCCCGCCCCGCTCGCACCGGTGAAGGCAGCCGTGTTGCCGCTCGTCAAAAAAGACGGCCTGCCGGAAATCGCCCACCGCATCAAGAACACGCTCAGATACGACTACAACATACAGTACGACGAGAAGGACAGCATCGGCAAGCGTTACCGCCGCCAGGATGCCATCGGCACCCCGCTCTGCATCACGATAGACCACCAGAGTGCCGAAGACGGAACCGTCACGGTACGCGACCGCGACACCATGCGGCAGGAGCGGGTACACATCGAAGCGATACCGGCCCTCGTGGAGAGCAAGGCCGGCATGCGTGCCCTGCTGGACAAACTCGCATAGCACGGCATGAAAAAAACGGCGCTCTTTCCGGGGTCGTTCGACCCGTTCACACTCGGACACCAGGCCATCGTGGAGGACGGTCTGAAAATATTCGACCGCATCGTGGTCGGCATCGGCTCCAATTCGGAGAAGAACGGGCTGCTGACCGTGGAGAACCGCAAACGGCTCATCGAAGACTTGTACGGCGACGACGACCGGGTGACGGTGGCCGTCTACTCGGAACTCACGGGCGAATTCTGCCGCCAAATCGGCGCGAGTTTCCTGCTGCGCGGCATGCGCAACACGGTAGACTACGAGTACGAACGGAACATGATGGTAGTGAACCAGATGCTCTTTCCGGAAATCACCACCGTCCTGCTCTTCACGCCGCCCCGTTATGTGGCCATCTCATCGAGCATCATCCGGGAGCTCATCGCCTTCGGCGGCGACCCGACGGGACTGATGCCGGACAACATAGACATCAAAAATTACCTTTAGCACGATATGGAATTTACCGCAGGCATGATTGCCGCCTACCTCGGCGGCGAGGTCGAAGGGGATGCGGATGCCGTCGTTTCGACATTCGCCAAGATAGAGGAGGGACGCCCGGGAGCGCTGTCGTTCCTCGCCAACCCGAAATACGAACACTACCTGTACGACACGCAGTCGTCCGTGGTAATCGTGGACCGGGAATTCGAAGCCAGGGACACCGACCGGCGACGCTCGTGCGGGTGACAGACGCCTACGCCTCGTTCGCCAAACTGCTCGAACTCTATGCCGCCCACAAACCGCGCAAGAAAGGAATAAGCGACCGGGCGGAAATCGCCGGCGACGCGACGCTCGGCAGCGACTGCTACGTCGGTGCATTCGCCGTCGTCGAGGCCGGTGCACGCATCGGCGACAACGTCTGCATCTACCCGAACGTCTACATCGGCGACGGGGTGACGGTAGGCGACAATACCACAATATATGCCGGAGTCAAGATATACGAAGGGTGCCGCATCGGCAGCAACGTCATCATCCACGCGGGAGCGGTCATCGGGGCCGACGGTTTCGGTTTCGCTCCGGACGAGAAGGGCGAATACGCCAAGATACCCCAGATAGGAAACGTCGTGGTGGAGGACAACGTGGAGATAGGAGCCAATACCTGCATCGACCGCGCCACGATGGGTTCGACCGTCATCCGTCGCGGCGTGAAGCTCGACAACCTCATACAGGTAGGCCACAATGTGGTCGTGGGCGAACATACCGTATGCGCCTCGCAGGTCGGCATAGCGGGTACGAGCAAAATAGGCCGCCACTGTATGCTGGGCGGACAGGTGGGCATCGCCGGCCACCTGACCATCGGCGACAACGTGCAGCTCGGTTCCAAATCGGGCATCTCGAACAACACCCCGGAAGGGACGGTCTATTTCGGCTACCCTGCCCTGCCCATCTCGCGGTACCACCGCGCCAACGCCGTATTCCGCAACCTGCCCGAACTGAGCAAGACGGTTTACCGCATGGAGAAACAGCTCAACGAACTGACCGGCAAAACCGGAGAATAATCCTCTACGCAGTCATCGACCTTCGCACGACCTAAACGCAACCGTGAACATGACCTCAGACAAGCCTCTGCGCATCATGGGGATAGACCCCGGGACGAACCGTATGGGCTACGGTGTGCTCGAAGTGAAGGGCAGCAGCGTGTCGTGCATCGCCATGGGGGATATCGAACTGGGGCGCCTGCCCGATGCCTATGCAAAGCTGCATCATATTTTCGAACGGGTATCGGGCCTTATCGAAGCGTATGCTCCGGACGAGGTGGCCCTTGAATCGCCCTTCTTCGGAGAGAACGTACAGAGCATGCTGAAACTCGGCCGCGCACAGGGTGTGGCGATGGCCGCCGCGCTTCACCGGGAGGTACCCGTATTCGAATACGCCCCTCGGCGAATCAAACAGTCCGTTACGGGTGTAGGCGGAGCGGCGAAGGAACAGGTGGCTTCCATGCTCAAAAGTATGCTCGGAGTGGAATATAATCCGAAAAGACTGGATGCGACGGACGGTTTGGCAGTAGCTTTGTGTCACTATTTTGTCACCACCTCTCCCCTGCCGGCAGAAGGAACGCATCCAAAGAGTGGACGGAGCGGCAGTTCGGGCAGTTGGGAAGAGTTCGTCGCCCGCAACCCGGAGAGGGAAATAAAAGCAAGAAGAAAGAAATGAACACGTTATAATCCAAAAAAGTATGAAAAAAATCCTATTGATTGCAGCCATGGCGGTTATGCTGTGCAGCTGCGGAAAGAAGAACAGCTACACCATTACGGGTAACGTAACGGGACTCGAAGGAACCGTGACGCTGATGAACGATGCGGGCGACGACATCGCCGAAGCACCCGTCACCGACGGCCAGTTCACCCTTCAGGGTACCGCCGACGAACCGTCGCTCGCCCTGCTCAGCAACAACGACCAGCCTCTGGCAATGATTTTCCTCGAACCGGGCAAAATAACCGTCGCAGGAGAGAAAAACGAAGCGCTGAAAATTACCGGAACCAAGGCAAACGACAGCAACACGGCCCTCAACGACCGCCAGTATGAAATCATGGAACGCTTCTACACGGCCGGTTCGGAAGAGGAACGCCAGGCGATAGCCGACGAGATGAAAGGCACCATCGCAGAAGCCATGGACGCCAACCTCGACAACTATTTCGGACTCTATCTCCTGACAAGCCTGATGAACGAATGGAACGGCGACGCCATCATCGCCAAACTCGACCAGTTCTCACCGGCCGTCCGGGAGACCAAGCTCGCGGGTGAAATCCGGGAACACGCCGAAGCCAAGAAGAACACCGACGTGGGCAGCAAATACGTAGATATCATCCTGCCCGATGCCGAAGGCAACGAAATAGCGCTCTCTTCGGTGGTAGGCGAAGGCAAATACGTCCTGCTCGATTTCTGGGCATCGTGGTGCGGTCCCTGCATGATGGAGCTCCCCTTCCTCGTGAAGTCCTACGAGATGTTCCATGACAAAGGCTTCGAAATATACGGCGTCTCGCTCGACAGCGAAGCAGACGCATGGAAAGAAGCCATGGCCGACAACAAAATGACATGGATAAACGTGGCAGCCATGAATGACGAAGAGCAAAAGGCCACGAAGGCATACGCCATCCAGAGCATCCCCTCCAACTTCCTCATCGGCCCCGACGGAACCATCGTAGCCAAGAACCTGCGCGGCGACGACGTAAAGGCCAAACTCGCCGAGCTCATCAACAAATAGAACACGGAAAAGAGGCCAAACATCGAGCAATCCGGGAACAGACAGTTCCCGGATTGCTTATTCAATATCAATTCCTTCCACTCTTCATCTCTCCCCGCCGACCGACGGAAGACATAAAGTACCGAAAGGAAACCTGCAAAGTACACGAAAAAAATTTGCATTGTTTTCAAAAATCACTATCTTTGCACTCGCAATCAGGAAATATGGCTCCGTAGCTCAACTGAATAGAGTACCTGACTACGGATCAGGCGGTTACAGGTTTGAATCCTGTCGGAGTCACTGAGGGTAAGAGGCTTGCAGCAATGTAAGTCTCTTTTTTGTGTCGTTTGCGATGGATTTTCCGGTTGTGTCGAAGCCGCAAAACGTTCAATACGCTGTCGGTTGAACCAATACCTTCCATAGCGAACTCAAACAGGCGGCAAGACTCCGCCGATACCCCGGCTCCTGCAAGACCGGTTCGCTTCTCTCCGCCGGCTTCCCGGATACCACGGCAGCGACCTGTTATCGGAAATACAGGCTTCTGCTACGACCGAATGCAATCCGATACGTGGATTTCATCCGAAACGGTTCATGCCGTTCATTTACGAACAATCAGCCACTGGACGAAAGCTCCGATAATCATCGGGACGAATCGGTTCAGTATCACAGCCATCCCGATGCCGGGCAGTACGGCGAGCAACACCGTCGCCGCAACGCCGCAGGTGACGGCGAAAACGCTACGCTCCGGATTACCGGTATTCATGCCCGGGCTGACCGCCAGCCAAAACCCCACCGGAACGAGCAGTCCGTAGTGTATCCATACCGCATAGGGATAGTCGTCCGGCAGCCACCCGCCCCATACATGGTCGAAGACCACGACCGCTCCCATGAGCAGCGTGGCGAAGATATATTTCAAACGCGTAGAAAACTTCATCGTATCCGTCAACTGCCGTTCCTCACTCGGACAGCAGAAAATCCACTGCAAAAATATTCATTCCTGCTCACGGTTCAAAACTTTCCGGTTCCCTTTTCCCCGACCGGCAGTCCCATGCGGTCCGACCTTGTCCCGTGCACGGAAACGGCAGGCAGGCCGTTGTCTTTCCCGGCGGAAAACCGTATCTTCGCAGAAAAAGAGGGATTTGCCATGAACTGGACGGAAATCGTCGTCGGGGCCATCGTTTCGGGCCTCATCGCAACAGGAATTACATTCGCCGTCAGCCGCATCGCCAAAAAGAGACACGCGTTGCGTATCCGGTACGAAACCATGATGCGACGATTCTTTCACAGCGAAAAGACTGTCAGCGAACTCATCTTCTCCTTCGACGATACGAAAATCCGCAACGACGAATTCATCCGTTACCGGGATGTAATTGACGGCAACCTCTATCCCGGCACCGATATCCGCATGACCGTACACCGGAACAAAGAGCAACGGACCTTTACGCTGCCCTACGAAGAGGTGGTCGATTTTACTCTCCGGCCGCATACCGGTATCCGCACCGACGGAGATATCCCGGTACGCTATCCGGACGACGGCATCACGGAATGTACCCGCCCCGGCCTCGACGCCTACCTGAAAAGGAATCCCGCCACCTACAATGACCGTATCCTGTGCATGAGGTATCTGGAGAGGACGGAGGAGGACGGTTACCGCTGCGGGCTCACCCAATCCGACTTTCTAGATGTGGTACGCACGAATCTGACACTCGATTATCCGCTGAAGGGAAGTTTCCGGGAGACGCTGCGCCAGACGGACAGTGCGCAGAGACCGGGGACGCTCCCGCC
>ERZ780053.919-NODE-919-length-9403-cov-2.19459_pt1 | contig 9403 bp, 8 predicted proteins | sample MGYA00511088_ERZ780053 | MGnify/ENA primary metagenome ERZ780053 (study PRJEB29588, sample SAMEA2150866) | human gut metagenome | biome: human gut; feature: human-associated habitat; material: faeces | place: Denmark | collected 2008/2010 ...
AGAAAAACGAATCGTTCGGCGACACAACGCCCTCCGAAAGTCCCGCCGACATCGTGATGATCTTAAAGGTAGATCCCGGCTCGTACGTATCGTTGATGCAGGCATTCCGCCACATCTGGTTCAGCAGATCCTGAATTTCTTTTTCCGAAAGTCCCGTTGTATCCTGCTGCAGCATGAACGGATCGTTGAGGTCGAACTCCGGCACATTGACACAGGCATAGATTTCTCCGTTCTGCGGATTCATCAGCAAGACCGATACCCCTTCTGCCTGCTTTTCCTCCAGCACCTTTTCGGCCGCCTGCTGACAGTACGCCTGGATATTGACATCCAGACTGACCTTTAAGTCCCTTCCCGCCACCGGCTCCTGGCGGCTCTCCCCGATGCCGTTCTGCTCAATCCCGCGCGCATCCGTTGTCGTCAGGATTTTTCCGTTGATTCCTTTTAAAATTTCCTCATATTCCACCTCCAGTCCGATGATGCCCTGATTATCGCCTCCGGTGAAGCCGATAACGCGCGACGCCAGCTTCCCTTTGGGGTAATACCGCTTGAAATCCTCATCCACTTTTACCCCCGCGTATCCGTACGACCGGATGGTATCACCCGTCTTCTTGTCCACATTCGTCTTGACACGCTCGATTGAAGACCGCTTCTCCACGCGTTTCCGCGCCGTCTCCTCCGAAATTCCAAGCTCTTTTACCAGCATCGCAATCACCGCCTCCGGCTCCTCGATCTGGCTGTGGATCACGGAAATCGTACAGACCGTGCGGTTTGCCGCGAGAACTTCCCCGTTTGCATCAAGAATCCGGCCGCGCGCCGCCTTGATCCCGCGCTCCCGCTCGTGCAGATCATCCGCCTTCTCGGAATAATAGACGGACCGGAACACACACAGATACACCAGCCGCCCGGCAAGTCCGACCATCATTCCCATGCAGAGTACCCACAGAAGAACCGTCTTTTTCCGGTGATACGTTTTGTTTTTACGCATAGAATACCCCATAGCCGAATCCATTATGATAACACTATATGGAAACTGCTATGGGGTTATGTCTTTTGTTTTTTATGTTTTTTTACTCTTCATTGATGAGATCCAGCTCGGCACTTGTCAGACCGCCGTTCTCGATATTGCTGTTTTCAGCACTGTTTTCCGTATCGTCTTCCTGTACCGGTGCCGCTACGTTTGGATCATCCGTTCCGGTCTCGGAGCCTTCGCCCGTCACACCGTCCGTATCATCCGGGAATACGTTCAAATACGGCAGCAGTTCTGTGTAGATCTCTTTTACGATCTCCTGTGCCAGCACACTGTTCGCCTGATTTTCTACATCCGGCTCGTCCACAATCGCGTAAACACCATCTTTCGGGTTTTCTACCGGTGCAAATCCGATAAAGGAAACAAGATATTTTCCATTGCCTCGCGGATACTTCTGTGCGGTACCTGTTTTTCCTCCCATCGTGTAACCGGCAACCTTTGCACTCTGGCCGCTTCCATCGGTCACGACTCCCTGGAGGAAACTTCTCATTTTATCGCTGATTTCCGCGGAAACCGTCTGACGCACCAGATTCGGCTCATTGCTCTCAACAACGGCTCCTGTGCTGTCCGTGATCGTCTTCATCACATGCGGCTGGTAATAATTGCCTCCGTTGATCAGGGAGGAAAACGCAGCTGCCTGCTGTACCATCGTCACGGTGTAGCCCTGTCCGAATGTACTCGTTGCAAGCTCGGTCGGTCCCATGGTATCCTCCGTGTGAACCAGGCCGTACGCCTCACCCGGCAGGTCAATTCCCGTCAGACTGCCGAAACCGAAAATATCCTGATAGCGGAGAAATTCCGCTGCTCCCATCTTCTGTCCGATCTGCATCATACCAGCGTTGCAGGAGTTTTTCAGTACATCGGCCGGTGTCTGTACGCCATGTGTTCCCGGATAAGCTCCGCAGCGGATCATCTGCCCTGCAATCGTCTCAAACCCCTCACAGTCAAACAGGGTATCATCATCGATTACATCGAGGGAATATGCCGCCGCCACGTTCATCGGTTTTGCCGTGGAACCTGGCTCGTATGCATCGGAAATACAGTAGTTTTTCCAGATGGCACTCAAAGCCTCCATTGTCTCGTTATCGTTCATCGCATCAATTTCTTCCTGCGAATAGAACGGTGTCAGATCTCTTGGATTGTTCAGGTCATACCAGTCGGAAGAATCCATACCAAGAATCTCTCCATTGTTCGGATCCATCACGACAACGCCGATATTCTTTGCTGCTTTTGTCTGACGGTTCGTCTCAGTGTCCGATTCGTCCGCGCCGTTCTGGACATGAATCCGCTCATTGTAATTCTCGATCGCCGTGCGGATGATCTTCTGAATATTTACATCAATCGTCGTAACCACGTTTTTGCCCGGCTGCGCCTCGATGATCGTCTGTTCCATATCCGCATCTTCGTTGTAATAGCCGAACTGGCGGCCATTCACGCCATTTAAGATACTGGAATAATACCCTTCGACTCCCCAGTCTGCCGTGTCTCCTGAATACGTAAAGCCGATCAGATCGCAGGCAAGTGAATTTAACGGATACGTTCTGTGGTAGGATTCCTCGAACCAGACGCCGCGGATGTTGGCACGGTATGCTTTTTCCGCCTGCTCGTTCTCATCGAGCTCCTTGTTCTTTTTGTCCGCATACTCGTCCACATAGGTCTCAAACGCTTTTTTCGCGTCCATCGAGACCCCTCTGGCGAGAACCTGGTACTGGCTTTCTTTTGTCGTTTCGCCGGTCAGACGATCCCGGATATCCGTCTCATCGAGTCCGAAGTATTCGACCAGTGCTGCTACGGTCGGATCGACGTACGGATGGGTATCGTTCTTTTCTTCATCTTTTACCGTCGTATTGGCAAGTTTACAGTCGAGAATAACGTTGTAAACCTTCTCACTCGTTGCCAGAATCGTTCCGTTCCGGTCGGTGATACTTCCCCGCTGGAATGGAATTGTCCTGCTGTCGTAGGACTGCTGCGTCTGGCTTAAAACCTGTCTTTCGTATTTTTCTCCCTTTGTGGCATTCACATACGTAATGTCAATCGCTAAAGCAACAAAAACCAGCATCACTCCCAAAAAGAGTGCTACCAGTTTTCTGCTCATACGCCCACTTGTCTTCCGTCTCCGGAATGCCCCGCTTCGTTTTTTATTTTTTTTCTGTTTACTCACGTTTTCACCTATTTCGCATCCGGAACATCCTGATACTGTCTCACATAGCTGTTTTCTGAATCATCGAAATAAATTACCTGGGACTCATCTGCATATTTCATGCCGAGCCGGTTCTGTGCTGCTTCTTTGACTGCCTCAAGATCTTCGGAGGCAACCGTTGTATTGTAATAGGCGTCATTGTCCGCCTTCAGATCGCTCAATTCTTTTTCTTTGCTGGTAATGTCTTCCGCCTGCGTGGTAACCACGGTCTGCAACTTGACATACGCAACACACGCCGCGATACACAGTGTGCAGACAATGGCAAGAAAAACAGCGTAGCCCGCGCTGATCTGTGTCGCCCGTGCCCGGTTTCTTCTTGTCTGGCTGCTCACACCCGTTTTCAGAGGCCGTGCTTCTTTTGGTGCTTCCTGCGGCTGTGCTGCAAGACGCCGTACCGCACTTCCGTCCTCAAACGTATCTGGCGTATAACGTTTCGTTCTATCTGTCGAATTTACCCTTCCATCTGCCCGTCTGGCCATAACTTCTCTGTCTCCTTCGTGCCGAGCCGTCACACTTTTCGTTCAAAGACGCGCAGTTTTGCGCTCTTGGAACGGGGATTTGTTTCCATTTCCTCTTCTCCCGGCAAGATCGGTTTCCGAGTTACTACGGTTCCCTTGGACTTCTTTCCGCATACGCAGACCGGAAATTCCGGCGGACACGTACATGGATGCTCGTTTTTTCTGAAAATGTTTTTTACGATACGGTCTTCCAGAGAATGAAAGGTGATGACACAAAGTCTTCCACCGTCATTTAAGAGATCAATCATGCCGTCCAGTGACTCCGACAGAACGGTAAGTTCCTGGTTCACTTCGATACGGATTGCCTGAAAGGTTCTCTTGGCCGGATGGCCGCCCGTCGCCCTTATTTTTGCCGGAATCGAGCGCTTGATGATTTCGATTAACTCCCCAGTTGTTCGAATCGGCGCCTGCTGCCGGCTTACGCATATATTGTGTGCAATTTTTCTTGCAAAACGCTCTTCTCCATATTCATGGAGAATACGCGAAAGATTCTCTTCACTGTAATCGTTCACGACTTCGTACGCGGAAAGAGCATTTCTCTGATCCATCCGCATATCCAGCGGAACATCCTCACGGTATGTGAATCCACGCTCTGCATTATCCAGCTGATAGGATGAAACTCCAAGATCCAGCAGGATTCCGTCTACCCCGGTGACTCCGATTTCGGCAAGACGCGGAACCATATCGCAATAATTGCTGCGGATAATCGTGACCTGGTTCTGAAATGGTTCCAGGCGTTTACCCGCAGCAGCTATCGCAGCTTCGTCCTGATCTATGCCTATTAATCTCCCCGTGGCAGATAAGCGCTCACATATATGACTGGAATGTCCAGCGCCTCCCAACGTCCCGTCCACGTAAATTCCGTCCGGTTTTATCTTAAGGTTTTCAATGGTTTCATTCAGTAATACTGATGTATGCGAAAATTCCATGGTCATCTCCTGTATCCCAACGAAACAGATCAGATCACAATGCCCATCTCTTCCATTGATTCGGCGATGGCATCCATATCATCATAATTGCTGTTTTCGTTCCATTTTTCCTTGCTCCAGATTTCAATCCGGTTGATATTTCCGGTAAGGACTACATCTTTTTCCAGACCAGCAAATTCCCGCAGCGTTGCCGGTACGAGAATCCTCCCCTGCTTGTCCAGTTCACATGACGTAGCACCTGCTACAAAGAAACGGGAAAAAGTTCTGGCGTTTTTGTTTGTAAGTGGTAAGGCTCTCAGCTTCTCTTCAAAGGCAGCCCATTCGTCGTTTGGGTAAATGGAAAGGCATCCGTCCAATCCCTTCGTCAGTACGAACTCTTCTCCCAGCTGTTCTCTGAACTTGGACGGTATGATCAATCTTCCCTTCGCGTCAATCGTATGACTGTACTCTCCCATGAACATAATGAAAACCCTCTTATCACCTGAAATGGCGGTGTCTCCCCCCACCCCCTTGGTGTGCCGCCCCGCAGCCGGACTGCCACATCCGCTCCACAACGCACCACTTTTCACCACTTTCTACCACTTATGTTTTTATTCTATATCAACTCAGGGAAAATAGCAAGGTCTTTTTTCTATTTCATTTTTAAGATTTTCCCCAAAATGCAACATTTTTATGCGCATTTTCCGCCTTTTTTATACCAATTTTGTATCAAAAAAGAGAAAACCTTTTTTGCCGGTTTTCCCTTTTTCTGTATTTTTATTCTGTTTTTTTCACTGGTTTTATCCTTAAGAATGGGCTGTCTCCCCACCGGATGATAATTTTTTTCGTTTCCATACCACCAGGATGGTACATCCCACCACAAGGCACCCCGAAAGGAGCTGGGAAACCGGAAGTCCCACCACCGGAAGCAGAAGCTGGTCGGTGCGGAGTCCCTCGACCCAGATTCTTCCAAGGCCGTATCCTATCAGATACATCAGGAACACTTCGCCGTTAAATTTTTTTCTTTTCCGAAACCAGAAAAGAAAAAGCAGGACACCCACATTCCATAAACTTTCATATAAAAAGGTGGGATGCACCTGAATATACTCGACGCCGTTTACCGTCACCACATGATCCCACATTTTCTGTGTGATTTCATTGGCACGGACCGCGGAAACCGGAAGCTGCATTGCAAACAGGTTGTTAGGGTAGTCACCGAATGCCTCACGGTTAAAGAAGTTTCCCCACCGTCCCATAATCTGACCGAACACGATGCTCATGCTCGCGGTATCCATCAGAAGGCCGAAGTTCTGTTTCTTCTTTCTGCTGTAAATCACCACCGCAATGCAGGCACCGATGATGCCGCCGTAGATGGCAAGTCCGCCTTGGCGGATGTTGAAAATACTCAAAAGATCATCCTTATAATAGTCCCAGGCAAATATAACGTAGTAAATCCGCGCCCCGAGAATACCGGCTGCGATGCCGATCATCGCAAGATCGAGGTACTGCTCCGGGTTCTGCCCCGTCCGCTTTGCCTCTCTTTGGGCAATCCAGATCGCAATCATCATACCAGTTACGATCACGATGCCGTAATAGGCAATGGAAAATCCGAAAATACTGATGTTTTTTCCCACATGATCGAGATAAATCCCGAGATTGGGAAAATTAATTTCCATATCCATAACTTATATTCTCTCTTATTATTACTTATCAAACGTTGAAACGGAACAGGATGACATCGCCGTCGCGGACAATGTAATCTTTTCCTTCCATACGCACAAGGCCTTTCTCTCTTGCTCCTGCGTAGGAACCGCAGTCGAGCAGATCCTGATAATTGACAACCTCGGCTTTGATGAATCCGCGCTCGAAATCGGTGTGGATTTTTCCGGCTGCCTGCGGTGCTTTTGTTCCGACTTTGATGGTCCATGCACGGGTCTCATCCTCTCCTGCTGTAAGGAAGCTCATGAGGCCGAGCAGACGGTAGCTTGCTGCGATCAGTTTTTCCAGACCGGACTCGGTAAGACCAAGATCCTCGAGGAACATTTTTTTCTCATCCTCTTCGAGTTCGGAGATTTCTGCCTCGATCTCGGCGCAGATGACGAATACTTCGCTGTTGTGCTCTTTTGCATATTCGCGGACGGACTGTACATAGGAGTTGTTTGCACCGTCGTCAGCGAGATCATCCTCTGCTACGTTTGCTGCGTAGATGACCGGTTTACTGGTCAGCAGGTTGTACTCTGCGATCCATTTCTCCTCGTCCTCGTTCTGCAGCTCCATCAGGATGGCATCTTTTCCGTCCTCGAGCAGTTTTTTCAGACGCTCCTGGAATTCGAGCTCTTTTGCTGCCTCTTTGTCCATTCTTGCAGATTTTGCAGTTTTGGAAATACGGCGCTCGAGTACCTCAAGGTCGGCGAAGATCAGCTCAAGGTCGATGGTCTCGATATCACGGAGCGGATCAATGCTGCCGTCTACGTGGATAACGTTCGGATCCTCGAAACATCTGACAACGTGAACGATAGCGTCTACCTCACGGATATTGGCAAGGAACTGGTTTCCAAGTCCCTCTCCTTTGGATGCACCTTTTACAAGACCTGCGATGTCAACGAACTCGATGACAGCCGGTGTTACTTTCTTGGACTGATAGAAATCTCCGAGCTGCTGCAGACGCTTGTCCGGAACCGGCACGATGCCGACATTCGGGTCAATGGTACAGAACGGATAGTTTGCGCTCTCTGCTCCTGCTTTGGTCAGGGAATTGAAAAGTGTACTTTTTCCGACGTTCGGAAGGCCCACGATACCTAATTTCATAGTAATCTATATCTCCTTTGTTTTTATTTTTCGCTTCTTTTTCTGTTCGGGTTTTTTTTATGCACAAAAAGAGCCCAATGCAACTATAAATTATAGCACACGGGCTCTTTGATTTCAATGGATTTTAATCTCTTGACTGTACCATCAGAAGAATGCCGCCCTCGTACGATACATGCGCGGTCTCCTCGACGATCTCATTGCTCACGCACAGACCACCCGAAGTATTCGGCAGATAGTGATGGTCGAGCGGGTAGGCGAAGCCCTCCAGGGTGATGGATGCGACTTCCTTTTCCAGCGGGAAGAACGAAACGTACTTTCCGAACTGCTCTTCTTTCCGGATTTCAAACGAAGTTTCCACCGGAATCGTAATCAGATTGCGGCTGTCCACGATGTAAGCCGGAATTTTCTTCTCCCATGCCGTTTTCAGGTTCTGCACAATACTTAAGAAATGGTCAAGTCTTCCTCCTGTTGCTCCGAGGATCGTGATTTCACTGCTTCCCAGAACAATCGCCTGCTGAAATGCGATGTCCGTGTCCGTATTGTCCTTCATGGGATTAAATTCCCGGATCGGTGCGACATGGTTCTCCTTGTAATAATTTAAAATCTTCGGAGATAAACTGTCAAAATCTCCCAGAATATACGTCGGCATAATCTGGTAATGGTAGCAGAACTCCAGTCCCCGGTCTGCTGCCAGGATAATATCAAACTGCTGTTTCTGAAGATATGGGAAGGCAAAATCCGGTTCGATCATCCCTCCCGAAATAATACATGTTCTCACGTTTCCCTGCCTCTTTTTTCTGTCTTTTTGTATCTTATTCTGCCTTTTTGCTGTATGAAGAAATTTTTTCCTGCAGCTCGCGCACGTTCTGCTCGATGTTGCTGCCAAATACAGCAGAGCCTGCCACGATGATGTTGGCACCTGCCGCAAGGACTTCATCGATGGTCGCGCGGTTGATGCCGCCATCGACCTGAATGTGCACATGCTCCAGTCCCTTTTCATCCAGCATTCTGCGGAGCGTACGGATCCTCTCCGTCGACTCCGGGATATACTTCTGGCCGCCGAAGCCAGGATAAACGCTCATAATCAGAATCATTTCTACCTGATCCATCACGTCCGTAACCGCAGAAAGCGGCGTATCCGGATTTACGGCAACTCCGGCATCTGCGCCTGTTTCATGAATCTTTTTCACGGTTTCTGCCAGATCGCGGCATGCCTCCGCGTGAACCGTGATCATATCCGCCCCGCAGCTTTGAAATTCTTCTACGTACCGCTCCGGGTCCTTTACCATCATATGAACATCAAAATACAGACTGCTTTCTTTTCGGATCGACTTTACCACCGGCATTCCAAACGAAATGGATGGTACAAACATTCCATCCATAATATCGATATGAAGCCACCGGCACTCTGCTTTCTCTACCCTTTGGATCTGTTCTCCGAGACGGTTGAAGTCTGCGGATAAAATAGAAGGTGCCAACTGATATACTCGGCTCATGCTAGTATCTCCTCTTTTCCTGTTCTTTCAGTTCTTCATAGAACATGGTATAGTTTTCAAATCTTTCTTTGCTGATATTTCCCTGTTCCAGTGCCTCTTTGACGGCACAGCCCGGCTCTTTTCCGTGGATACAGCCGAGGAAACGGCATTTTCCTTCGTACGGATGAAATTCCGGGAAAAAGTTTTTCAGCTCCTCTTTTTCCATATCGGTTGTATAAAGCGAGCTGAACCCCGGCGTATCGCACAGATACGTCTCATGGTCGATCGGGATCATCTGGGAATGGCGCGTCGTGTGTTTTCCTTTTTTCAGCTTTTTGCTGATCTCTCCGGTCTCCATCTGGATTTCTTTCTGCATCCGGTTTGTGATCGAAGATTTTCCGACGCCGGACGGACCGGCTACCACCGTTGTTTTCCCTTTCAGGTATGCTTCCACTTCCTGCATGCCC
>ERZ780053.920-NODE-920-length-9384-cov-3.69589_pt1 | contig 9384 bp, 7 predicted proteins | sample MGYA00511088_ERZ780053 | MGnify/ENA primary metagenome ERZ780053 (study PRJEB29588, sample SAMEA2150866) | human gut metagenome | biome: human gut; feature: human-associated habitat; material: faeces | place: Denmark | collected 2008/2010 ...
AAGCCTACCGTACACCACACGCGGATCGGGGGGAAATGTTTCACGGTATCGAGCCGGGCCAGGTCGAGGGCATTGTATGCCACCGAATTCGACAGGGCGATGGTCGGCATGTAGAACATCACGCTCAGCAGCATACAACTGTATAAAGGCCCATAGGCCGTTTGCGAAGCCGCGGCAATCAGGAACCCGCCGCTCACCAGATGGCAGATGCCGAGCAGCTTCTGCGCCGGGATCCACCGGTCGGCAATGATACCCATCACTGCGGGCATGAACAACGACGCAACGCCCATCGTGGCAAAGAAACTTCCGATTTGCAGCCCTGTGAAGTCGAGGCCACCGCCAAGGTAGGCGCCCAGCGAGATGAGCCACGAACCCCAGATGGCATACTGGAGGAAGTTCATGACGATAAGGCGGAATTTAATTCCCATAATTCTCTGATTTTAGGTTGTTTTTATTTACAAGTTCATTCGGTCGGAAAATGATTAAAACAAATGTACTAATTTTTTTGTGAATTTTCTTTGCAATTGAAAAATAAAGTTCTACTTTTGCATCACCAAAACGTCATTGAGCTATGGTGTAATGGTAACACAACAGATTCTGGTCCTGTTATTCTTGGTTCGAATCCAGGTAGCTCAACTGAAAAAGCGAGGAAGTCTCCTCGCTTTTTTCATTCTTCCTCCACGCTCCTCCCCCCCCCGAACAGCCCGTTTCGCAATGCGAAACAAACAAACCACGCTTCCGTCGGATATCAGCATTATCACCCACACCTGAAATTTTAATTTCAAAATCCGAGCCGTACTCAAAACCAGGCATCAAAAACAGACAATCAATCTGCACGCACACCCGTTTTCCGTCTTGTTTTACCCGAAGCCTTACCCTACTTTTGTATTGCACAGGAGATATGAAGAATTCAAGTGGGATTGTGCAAGGGGCGGGCTACACCCGCAAAAGTGACGCAAGTGGAAAATCCGTCAGGATTTGAAGCACAGGATAGACACCAAGGAGCTAGACGCAAGGTTCCGTTTATTCCTGGAAGACTTCGGGGGAGGGTTCTAAGCCCTCCCTTTCCAATTCTGCCACGACAGCTCGCTGCCGCTTGAAGAAATGGATCCGCTGCAATTCCCCGCTGCATGATATCAACGTCGCAAACCGGCTCAGGGCCAGCACCCAGCGTTTGGTGTGCTCGAACATGTCCGGATCGGAGCTGCGCAGCGAGTTGATCGAGAACGCCTCGAGGCAGCTCGCCCGGTAATGCCGTGCCGAAAGGTAGCAGTAAGTCGCTTCGATATCCATATCCGAAATAAAGACCGACACAGGCCGCCCGCTGCGGAACTGCCCGGAAACACAAATCTCTTCCAGGTCGTCGAGCATTTGCAACAACTCGGCTTTCAGCACTTCGACGCTTTCGTCCCTAATCAGATGCATGTTGCGGAATGCGCAGATGGCGTTGACCCAGCGTTTGGTACAACTGCCGTCGAATATCAGGGTCGTGGCAGGCATCAGCTGCGCTTCGTGCACCAGGTCGCGGTAGCTCTGCAAAAGCACCTCCGGCACTTTCATATCCTCGAATTTAGCCCCCGAACAGTCGATGAGCCCCTGCTGGTAGAGCCATTTGAAAAGTTTGAAATTGGTCAGTTTCGGATAACGCATGTAAAGCATCCGCGGAAACGAATTTCCGGCGATGGCCTGTTCGGCATCGACGTCGGAGGAAACCTCACGGTAGAAAAGGGTATCCTGGTCGATAACCCCCGTGTAATCTTCGAGCGCCGTATGGTAATCACTGAAACTCAGCCGGAAAAGCACATTCCCGAAATCCAAGGCCCCGACCGTGCGGTCGAGCGAAAAATTCATCTGCGCCGAAAGTACGCCCGCCTCCCCGAAGGTGAAAGGCACTTCGCCGCGCAGCCGGCGGTAAGCCGCCTCGCGGCCGATATTGAGCTTGTCCGTCAGAATGGCCGCCGCATTGGTATATTCCGGGGTACTATTTTGTATAGCACCGATCAGTGCCGCATTTAGTTTTTCCAGAGGCATAGTGCAAGTGTATTAGCGTAATAAAATTCTCAATCCCAACCGCAAATTTAGTAAAATATTCATCACAAGGAACATTTCAGGGCAAAAGAAATGCACCGTAAAAAAGGGAACCTCCTGTTGGGAGGTTCCCTTTTTTATCGGGTATGGGAATGCGGTTATTTGCCGAGCCCCATTTTCTCGATCAGCGCCCTGGTTTCGGGTTTGTGGCCGCGGAAGCGCACGTAGAGTTCCATCGGATGCTCGGTACCGCCCTTCGAAAGGATATTCTCACGGAACGAGCCGGAGACCTCGCGGTTGAAGATGCCCTTTTCCTTGAAGAGCGAGAAGGCGTCCGCCTCCAGCACTTCGGCCCACTTGTAGCCGTAATACCCCGCGGCATAGCCGCCCGAGAAGATATGTCCGAATGCCGGGGCCATCGCCGTTCCGGGAACTACGGGCAGCACCTGCGTCGGGGCCATCGATGCGACCTCGAACTGCTCGACGTCGCCCTCGAAAGGCTCGGTGATCGTATGCCATGCCATATCGGTCAGGCCGAACGAAAGCTGGCGCACGTTGGAATAGGCCGCCAAATAGTTCTGTGCGGCGACGATGCGGTCGACGACCTCGGCCGGGATCGGCTCGCCCGTCTGGTAATGCACGGCCCACAGGTCGAGGAACTCCTTCTCGGTAGCCCAGTTCTCCATGATCTGCGAAGGCAGCTCCACGAAGTCACGGTAAACGCTCGTTCCGGTCTGCGACTCGTACTTGCCCTCGCCCAGCATGCCGTGGAGCGAGTGGCCGAACTCATGGAGGAAAGTTTCCACTTCGTCGAAAGTCAGCAGCGAAGGGGTCGTTTCGGTGGGCTTGGTGAAGTTCATCACCAGCGACACCAGCGGACGGGTCTCCTTGCCGTCAACGATCTTCGCACCGCGGAACTCGGTCATCCATGCCCCAGAACGCTTCGATTCGCGGGGAAAGAAATCGAGGTAGAGTACCGCCATGAAACGGCCGTCCTGGTCGGTCACGTCGTAGGCCGTCACGTCGGGATGGTACACCTCGATCTTGTCGTTGGGCGTGAAGTTCAGCCCGTAGAGCTTGTTGGCGAGCATGAAGACGCCCTTGCGGACGTTTTCGAGTTTGAAATAAGGTTTCACCAGCTCGTCGTTGAGCGCATATTTCTCGTGCTTGTACTTCTCGTTGTAATAGCCCCAGTCCCACGGCATGAGCTGGCCTTTGAACCCGAGCGAAGCGGCATAGTCGCCGACGGTCTCATAGTCCCGGTCGGCATAGGCCTTGGTCTGGGAGAGCAGCTCGTCGAGGAAGGCCATGACCGTCGGGGTATTCTCGGCCATGCGGCGTTCGAGCACGTAGTCGGCATAGCATTTATAGCCCAGCAGGTTGGCGATCTTCAGGCGCAGGTTGGCGATCTGTTTCACGACCTTCGTATTATCGTTCTCGCCGCCCAATGCACGCGAATTATAGGCACGCCAGAGTTTCTCCTTGAGCGCACGGTTCGACGAATAGGTCAGGAAAGGCACATAGCTCGGCGCCTGCAACGTCACCGTCCAGCCCTTTTCACCGCGCGCCTTGGCATCGGCTGCCATGCCCTCCTTCACGAAGTCCGGCAGCTCGGCCACGACCTTCGGATCGGTGATGTTGATCGAGAAGGCATTGGTCGCAGCCAGGGCGTTCTGGCCGAATTGGAGCGTTGCGGCCGACAGCTCGGAAGAATACTTGCGGTAGAGCTCCTTGTCCGCGTCGGACAGGGCGGCACCGTTGCGTGCGAAGCTCTGGTAGGTATCCTCGAGCAGTTTCTTGTCCTCTTTCGAGAGGCCGCGGCCGGGTTTCCCGTAGACGGCCTTCACGCGGGCGAAGAGTTCGGGGTTGAGCGAGATGTCGTTCGACAGTTCGGTCAGCTTAGGCTGCACGCGCAGTGCGATCTGCTGCATTTCGTCCGACGTATCCGCTTCGAGCAGGTTGAAGAAGATACCCGAGATACGATCCAGCAGCGCACCGTGGCGCTCCAGAGCCACGATGGTATTGCCGAAGGTCGGCTTCGAGGGGTTGGCGACGATCGCGTCGATCTCGGCACGCGAGCAGGCGATGGCCGCGTCGAACGCAGGCTCGTAGTCCGAGAGTTCGATCTCGGAGAACGGCGGGGTCTGGTGGGGCGTATTCCACGCCGCCAGGAGGGGATTCGACATATCAAGTTCGGGCAGCTGCGCTTTGGGGATCGAATTGTCGGCGCAGCCTGCCGCCATAGCGGAAAATGCCATAATTACCAGTGCTTTTTTCATTTTATATCAGTTATGCGGTTTCTTCTCGATGAGTTATCTGATTATACTATATGGGTTATCTGACTATCGGTATCGTATTGAGGAGCGCAACCTCCAGTGAATCCAAGGACGGCGGTTCGGGGGTCCACAGGCCGCGGCTGCGCAACATCGCCCGCTTGTCGGGATCGGCACCGCGGAATGCCCGGTAGAGCGACATGCCGTCCTCCGAACCGCCGCGCGCAAGCAGCTTGGCGCGGAAATCTGCGGCGATCTTCTTGTTGAACAGGTCGCCGCTCTCGCGGAAGGCCTCGAACGTATCCTTGTCGAGCACCTCGGCCCAGGTATAGAAATAGTAACCTGCCGAATAGCCGCCGTCGAAGATATGGCTGAAATAGGGGTAACGGTAGCGGGGCTCGATCTGCGGGATCAGGCCTCGCTTCTCGTTGAGCGCCTGCCGCTCGAATGCCATCGGGTCGAACGGTTCGTATTCGGTGACCGAGTGGATATCCATGTCGGAAAGCGACGCGGCGATCAGTTCCGTGGTGGCGAAACCCTGGTTGAAGAGTTCGCTCTTGCGGAGTTTGTCCACGAGGTATTTCGGGATCACTTCGCCCGTGCGGTAATGCACGGCATAGTGCTTCAGCATCTCGGGTTCGAATGCCCAGTTCTCCATGACCTGCGAAGGCAGCTCGACGAAATCGCCCTCGACCTCCGAGAGGCCGCGGTATTTCACGTCGTGAAACAGGAAGTGGAGCGCATGGCCGAATTCGTGGAAGAGCGTTTCCGTCTCGTCGAGCGTCAGCAGTGCGGGCGTATTGCGCACCGGGCGCGTGAAGTTGCAGACGACACTCACCACGGGCGCCACGCGCTTGCCGTCCTTATAGGTCTGCTCGACATAGTTGCCGCACCAGGCGCCCTGGCTCTTGCCGTCGCGGGGGAAATAGTCGAAATAGAGCACGCCCAGGTGCGAGCCGTCGGCATCGAGCACCTCGTAGGCGACCGCATCGGGATGGTAGAGCGGCACGACGATCGGCTGGAAGGTGATGCCGTAGAGGCGGTTGGCCAGGTAGAAGATGCCGCCCTGCACGTTCTCGAGCGAGAAGTAGGGACGCAGCATCTCCTCGTCGAGGGCATAGTTCTGCTTGCGCAGCTTCTCGGCGTAATACCACCAGTCCCACGATTCGAAGGTGGCACCGGGGATGTCCTTCTGCAAAAGCGTGTCCATCTCGGCCAGCTCGCCCTTGGCGCGTTCGAGCGCCGGCGTCCAGATCTGGTCGAGCAGGCCGTAAACGGCATCGGTCGTACCGGCCATCTCGTCCGCCACGACATAGGCGGCGTAAGAGGGATAGCCCAGCAGGTGTGCCTTCTCCGTGCGCAGGCGGATGAAATCGTTGATGAGCTGCTTGTTATCGTATTCGTCGCCGTTGTTGCAGCGGTTCAGATAAGCCTTGTATATTTTCTCGCGCAGGTCGCGCCTGGTAGAATAGGTCAGCAGCGGAATCAGACTGGGCTTGTGGAGCGTGAAGACCCACTTGTCGCCCTTGCCCATCTGCTGGGCCTTCTCGCGGGCGGCATCGCGGATGCCTGCCGGCAGCCCGTCGAGTTCGTCCGACTTGAGTTCGAGCACGAAATTGTTGTTTTCTGCGAGGATGTTATTCCCGAATTTCACGGCCGTGAGCGACAACTGCCCGTTGATCTCTTTCAGGCGGGCCTTCTGCTCGGCGCCGAGCAACGCCCCGGCGCGCACGAAGGAGTCGTAGGTCTTCTGCAACAGACGCATCTGCTCGGCGTCGAGCCCCAGCGCCGCACGCCTGTCGTAAACCTCCTTCACACGGACGAAGAGCTTGTCGTCGAGGCGGATCTTGTCCCTGTGCGCGGCCAGCAGGGGCATCGCCTGTTCCTGCAGGGCCTGCATGCGGTCGTTGGTTTCGGCGGCACACAGCATGCCGAACACCAGTTCGGTCTGCGCGAGCATCTGCCCGGCATTGTCATAGGCAAGGATCGTATTTTCGAACGTGGCCTCGTCCTTGTTCGAGGTGATGGCGTCGATTTCGGCCTCGTGCAACGACATGCCGCGTTCGAAGGCGGGCATGAAATGCTCGGGCAGGATCTTGTCGAACGGAGGTACGCCGTGCGGCGTATCCCATTGGGTGAAAAACGGGTTTTCCCCGGCCGTTTTCCGGGAATCGCATGACGCAAGTGTCATAAGCAGTAAAAGTGTTGTGAATAATCCTGCAATACGTTTCATCTATCGTGTTATTTTGTGTAACTTTGCAATCGCCGACGGCGGAGGCATCTTCGATGCGTCCGCACAGCGATGCAAAGTTAATAATTTATAACAGGTATGCAACTTTTTTACGCCCCCGACATCACGCCGCCCCTCTATACGCTGAGCGAAGAGGAGTCGAAACATTGTGTCCGCGTGCTGCGCCTGGGGCGCGGCGATACCCTCCATATAACTGACGGAAGGGGCAATTTATTTTGTTGCCAAATCACCGACGACAACCCAAAGCGATGTGTGGTTCGCGTCACCACGACGCAGACGCAGTGGGAACCGCTCTCCTACCGGCTGGTGATGGCCGTGGCGCCGACCAAAAACGCCGACCGCTTCGAATGGTTCCTCGAAAAGGCCACCGAGGTAGGGGTCAGCGCCATCGTCCCGCTCGAAACGGAACACAGCGAACGCCGCGTCTTCAAACCCGAACGCGCGGGGAAGGTCATCACGGCGGCGATGAAACAGTCGCTCAAGGCCTACCGCCCGGAGCTGCACCCGCGGACGCCGGTGCCAGGCCGTTCGAGGGGCGGAAATTCATCGCCCACTGTGCCCCGGCGCTGTCGCCCGCAGGCAAAATCTACCTGCCCGCGACGCTCCGCAAAGGCGAGTCGGCGCTGGTCTTCATCGGCCCCGAAGGCGATTTCTCAGACGCAGAGATCGCTTTCGCGCGTGCCAACGGATTCGAGGAGATCACCCTCGGCACGCAGCGCCTGCGCACCGAAACCGCAGCCGTCGTCGCCACGGTCATGGCGTCGGTGGCCAACGCCGGACAATAAAACGGCCGGGCGGGAAGCACAGCCGCCCCGGAACCCCGCCCCTGCGGCACGACTGCAACACTGCCGGATTAAGTAAAGAACACGGAAAACATGCAACGACTTCGTACCATTTTCGCCTCCTTCTTCAAGATCGGGCTTTTCACCTTCGGCGGAGGATACGCCATGCTGCCGCTCATCGAGCAGGAGCTGATCGCCAAGCGCGGCTGGATCGAGCACAAGGAGTTCCTCGACCTGCTGACCCTCGCACAATCCGTCCCGGGGCCCATCGCCATCAACACCTCGGTGTTCGTAGGCTACAAGATGCGGGGGCTGAAAGGTGCCGTGGCGGCGCTGCTGGGCAGCGTCCTGCCGTCGTTCGTCATCATCCTCGCGATCGCGCTCCTGTTTGCCGACATACGCCACAACCCCGTCGTGGACGCCGCATTCAAGGGCATGCGCCCGGCCGTGGTGGCGCTGATCGTCGTGCCGGTGATCTCGCTGGCACGGGGGATGCACTGGGCCATGTTCGCGGTGATCGCCGCATCGGCGCTGGCCGTATGGTACCTGGGCTGGTCGCCGATCTATATCCTGATCGCAGCGGCGGCCATCGGTATCGCATGGACATTATTCATCGCTAAAAAAGCAGGCAAATGATCTTCTGGCAACTGTTCGTAAGCTACCTGAAAATAGGGTTCTTCGGCTTCGGAGGCGGCTACGCCATGCTCTCGCTCATCCAGAACGAAGTGGTCGTGCAGCACGCCTGGATGACCAACGCCGAATTCGCCGACATCGTAGCCATCTCGCAGATCACCCCCGGGCCCATCGCCATCAACTCGGCCACCTATGTCGGCTACACGGTCGGCGCACAGGCCGGCAACGCGTGGTGCGGCATCCTGGGTGCGGCGCTGGCGACGTTTGCCGTATGCCTGCCGTCGCTCACGCTGATGCTGCTCATCACGCGCTTCTTCCTCCGCCTGAAGCAAAACCCCGTCGTCGAAGGAGCCATGAAGGGCATGCGCCCCGTGGTCATCGGCATGATCGCCTCGGCGGCACTGCTGCTGATGTTCCCGCACAGCAAAGCACCCGACGAACAGAACTTCATCGACGGCTGGAGCTGGGCGCTGTTCGGCGGCGTCTTCGTCGCCTCGGTCAAAAAAGTGAACCCCATCCTGCTGATCTGCCTCTCGGCCGCGGCGGGCATCCTGATATACTACATATTCTGAGCATCCCGGAAGGGAAACACCCTCGCAGCCATGAAGAAACCCCTCAAGAAACGAATTAAAAAGTGGAAAATCGGCGACTACGCGCGCCAGTTCTCGATCGTCACGGGCGGCGTACTGCTGACCCTGTGGCTGACCGCCCGGATCACCGAAGCGGCCAAACAGCGGGAGGTACGGCAGGCCATGCAACTCGTCGCATCCGAACTGCACGACAACCTGCAGGTCGTCCGGGATTACAGGTACACATACGGCAAAGACAAATGGGTGGCACGGCGCCTGCTGGAAGCGGATTTTTCGCTCGCAGGGTTCCCGTCCGACACGGTCGAAACCTATTCGCGCTACATCACAGGCGGCATGGGCAAGCCCTACCGCCTGTCGAACGATGCCCTGGAAATGCTCAAGACGACGGGCATCGCCTCGCATATCGCCGACAAGCAGACCCTCATCGACCTGCTGCGCTGCTATAAGGAACTCGCGGCGTTCGACGACTACATGGAGCTGTACTACGACCAGCGCATGCAGGCCATGCTGCCCTCCCAGATGGAGAATCTCCATTGGAATTCACCCTACCACGAAGGATTCGAGAAAACGCTCGCCGACAAAACGGTACGAAACTGGATCGGGCTGATCCCCAGAGCCTTCGACGACTGGTTTTTCGGAGAGTACGAGAAGAAACTCGAAAACATGATTCTCCTGCTGGAGGGGCGTTACGGGAAATCAGAACATGGCGACGACGGCGCCTCCGGCCAGTAACAGGATCAGGAAGGCGCAGAGGAACAACAGGCCGAGGATGGCCACGAACGTGCCGACGCAGCCCCAGCGCTGGCCGCCGTACGGCAACGGGTCGG